>Ga0187770_10000090_pt1 | contig 39741 bp, 41 predicted proteins | sample 0116_SJ02_MP02_2_FD_133154 | JGI IMG/M metagenome (GOLD analysis project Ga0187770, IMG submission 133154) | Tropical peat soil microbial communities from peatlands in Department of Meta, Colombia - 0116_SJ02_MP02_20_MG | ecosystem: Environmental > Terrestrial > Soil > Wetlands > Peat | place...
ATTTAGTAGCGGGGAGTGGATTTGAACCACTGGTCTACGGGTTATGAGCCCGTCGGGATCTCCTGACTACCCCACCCCGCTTCGGATTGTCTTAGGTGCTATTCATTTAAATAGGTGATGATGACGCGGCTCTACGCGAACGGATTGGTCAGAACACGCGCAAGGACAGAGCATTAGCCTCTGCAGGTTTTCCGGCGCGAAAGGTATAACTCGGGGGCTTACGAATAACTAGAGTGTCGCGACCAAGAAAACTGGGGAGTAGTAAAAATGAAAAAAGCAAGGCTCATAATTGGAATTCGTAGGGGGCTGTACGACTCTGAAACTGAAATGTATTCAGTTCCCACGTGTTTCGACAGCGAGCAATCGGCGCAAAGAGCCCTGAAAAGCCTCGCTGCTGAGCTCAGCGGTCTCATTGATGTCGAGCTCGCGGTGACATGTCAGCTTATGGTGAGCTTGCGGCCCGAGACATACGAGCGATATGACGAAGCAGGAGAATTTCCTCGACTGTATGAAGCGAAAAAAGACGAATTTCATGGATATGTCATCCAAATCGACGTCCCTGATACGGAAGAGCTCAAGGAGACAGCTCGAAAGATAGTCTATAGACACAGTCTGCAAGTCATCGACGAAGGGCCTGCAAAAGAAAAAACGCTTATATTTATATCGTAACCCGCAAACCATGGAATGTCTCGTAGTTGATCGTCAACTTCGGGCGATCTTTTTAGCTCCCAAAAAGTTTATAGATCGCGCATTCGACCATAGCGGTGTATGCGTGTCGCGATCATTTGTTCTGAAGTTGACGATGCCTCGCAAAACATCGCGCGCCGTCTTTTACAACGAGTCCGTTGGACTCGGAGCTCTGAGGGCCCCGCCAAATGGACATATGGGAACTTTCAGCTTATTACGGTCGAAGGCAAGCTGATTGATCAAGAAACGCTAGACCAATGCCTCAATACTGATCTGCTCGTATTTGCGTCTCGTCACCAAAGTAAGACACGGAAAGGGCCAGTATTCACCGCTCACTTTACGGGAGACGTTTCCGGACTGACTCGAAAGGAGTCGAACCGCGTGCTAGCGCGTGCGGCCCCTCGTGCGTTAAAACTTGTAGTAGAAACGCTCGCGAACCTATCAAGTGTCGAGGTCCTCGTGGAGGCAACCCACCACGGTCCTTCGACCATCGAAACCCCCTCGTTATTTGTCGAAATCGGCAGCACAAAAGCCGAGTGGAATAACGAAGCGCTCGGCGAGGCCGTGGCACGAGCGCTTCTCGAGCTGGAAGCGCGCTCTCTCGGCATCCCTTGTCCGACGGCCGTTGGATTCGGGGGGCCGCACTACGCTGTACGACACGCTGACGTGCTTCTAAGCAGCGACATTTGCTTCGGCCACATTTTTGCTGCATATCAGCTCGAATACCTAACTCGCGAGATCATTAGCGAAGCGTTTGATAAATCACAGGCACAATTCGCCTATTTTGATCGAAAACATATGGGTGGTGAACGAACTCGAATCGAGGCGACCGTGCACGATTTAGGCTTTGAGGTTCTTAGGCTGGCTGACATCCAGGGACGTAGAGACATTTCTTGGACACCATACCTGAAAATCAAGCGCGCTTTGAGAGTGCACGGCCTGCCCGCAGAAGCGGAGAGCATAAACGTCAGCGCTTCATTGCGAGACGCACTCAACGCGCAAACGCCACTTGAGGGTCGTATGGGATTGACGCCGCTTGCGCTGAACCCGTCTATCGTAAAACGGGCACAAACTGTCGACGATGAAGCTTTGCTGAAGTTGATTGAAAGCGAAAAAATAGTATACCTTGAGCGTAAAGATGGGACTATTTCTGCTATCTTGGTTCCATCGGAGCGCGACGCACAAAAGATACGGGATGAGATGCTCGACGGGTGCGTGAAAATACTGAAAACTCGGTACCGTATTGACTATTCGCAGCAAAAATCAAAACTATATATATCTGAACGCAAATTTAACCCACGACTGGCACGATCGCTTGGCGTGACTGAAGGACCATTATACGCGAAGCTGGCACGCGGCGAGTCGATCACCATAGACGACAGGATAATTAAACCCGAGGATGTATTTACGAAGGTTAGAAAGGCAATTAATGTCGCCACTGCCGACGCATGCGGTCGACGGTGACGTCTTTCGCAGACCATGAAGTGGAGGATATGAAATGAAGTCCATAATTGAAGACGCGCTTGCACGGGGCACAAGCAACGAGAAAAACGAATCGCCGCAAGGGTCCTATACTCCCGACCAAGAGCTCGAAGAAGTGCTCAAAACGCTTCAAACCAACATCATCGTCATCGGATGCGGCGGTGCGGGATCAAATACCATCTCACGGATGACTGAAGAGGGAATTGAAGGGGCCGAACTTATTGCGCTTAACACAGATGCTCAGCACCTCAGGAATACGACGGCGGACCGAAAAATCCTGATTGGGCAGGAGCGAACGCGGGGACTCGGCGCTGGTTCATTGCCCCAGATAGGCGAAGAAGCAGCCCTCGAAAGCCAAGAGGAGCTCCGCGCAAGCGTTGCCGGCGCGGACATGGTATTTATTACAGCAGGTTTAGGCGGAGGTACAGGAACTGGGGCCGGGCCGGTCGTTGCAGAGGCGGCGCGTGATGCAGGCGCCCTTACCATAGCTGTCGTGACCCTCCCATTCGGCGTGGAGGGTATGGTGCGTAGGGCCAACGCTGAAGCTGGACTTGAGCGGCTGCGTGACATGGCCGATACAGTTATCGTCGTGCCAAACGACAGACTCTTAGAAGTGGTTCCCCGACTGCCGCTGCAAGCCGCATTCAAAGTCTCGGATGAAGTGCTGATGCGGGCCGTTAAGGGCATTACCGAACTTATCACGAAACCAGGGCTTATTAACCTCGACTTCGCAGACGTCAGAACCGTCATGCAAAAAGGCGGCGTGGCAATGATTGGGCTTGGAGAGTCGGATGCCGAAGACAAAGCCGTGGATTCGGTAAAGAAAGCACTGAGAAGTCCCCTTCTGGACGTCGACATCTCTGGCGCTACTGCCGCTATCGTCAACGTCATTGGGGGTACGGATATGACCGTGACTGAGGCAGAAGGCGTCGTGCAGGAAGTTTACGAGCGTATCGATCCCGATGCTCGAATTATTTGGGGCGCACAGATCGACCCCGAGCTTGACCATATGGTACGAACTCTCCTTATCGTTACTGGCGTCAAGTCGCCTCAGATCTATGGCAAAAGCGAAGCGACTCGGACAAAAACCGGGGCTCAACGATACGGCATAGATTTCGTCAAATAAAGGCGTACGTGGCACATCCTCCACAAAACATTTTATACTATTGAAACGCAAAGTGGTATTAAGCGCCGCCTCGGGCGCCACATATTCACTCTGCGTATTTTTGCTGCACTCTAGTTTGGTGAATGTACGATGGCTAAAAAGAAGGGGACTCCTTCGTCAAAGCCCAAAAAGCGACAAGAGGCCCCTAAGGAAGAGAAAAAGCAAGCGAGCACTTTGTCGAAGGCTTCTAGGCTGCAAGAGGCCTCTGCACGGGAGGGTCGTTTTTCGCGGAAGGTGATCGAGCGCAAGCTCGGTGAGTACCGAAGAGTCTTGACGCTTACAAGAAGGCCAACGCGTGAAGAGTTCTCCACGATAGCGAAAGTTGCCGCGATAGGAATCGCCATAATCGGTGTGGGCGGGTTTCTGATATATTTGGTCATGGTGCAAGCGCCGCAGTCCTTAGGTCTCACCAACGCGACACACACAACAGCAACAGCCACCCCCAGCACCGCAGTGAACGCCTCGGAGCCGGTGATTAACGCAACGCAAAATAGTTCCATTAGTTCGGCCGTGAATACCACGGGCAGCGTGACGACCCAGTCAGCGACGAGATAGAAAGTTTCAGTGAGGGTAATCATGTCCAATCAGGAGCAAAATGAGCTCGAATCTTCAATTTATGCGGTAAAAACCACGGCAAATCAAGAACGCGCCGTGGCCAACTTGCTTGCACTCGCTGCCAAAAAGGAGAACTACGACATCCGCGCGATACTTGTGCCGAAAGAGCTCAAGGGATACGTGCTCGTGGAGACCACAAAGTTTGAAATAGTAGAACAGGCGATTCAAGGCATACCGCACGCCCGGGGCGTGGTGAAGGGAAACACGAAGTTCGCAGAGATCGAGCATTTCTTAACGCCAAAGCCAGCCGTGGCCGGTATTGAAGACGGCGATATCATTGAGCTTATTGCAGGTCCGTTCAAAGGAGAACGAGCCCGCGTCAAGCGCATTGACGAGCGCCGCGAGGAGATTACGGTCGAACTCTTCGAGGCCATGGTGCCGATACCGATTACGGTGCGCGGAGATCACGTTCGAGTCTTGAGCAAGGAGGAGCGCGAATAACGTGGCGGACATAATCGAGGTGTTGGTGCCAGGAGGCAAGGCAAGCCCAGGTCCGCCGATAGGGCCCGCCCTAGGACCCCTCGGGATCAACATCAAAGCAGTTGTTGACGACATCAACGCGAAAACTGCGTCATATAATGGGATGCAGGTGCCTGTGAAAGTCATTGTTGATGACAAGAAGAATGTGACGCTTGAGATAGGAATACCCCCTGCATCGGCGCTTGTTCTGATAGAAGCGGGCATAGAGAAAGGATCGTCTGGTGAGGGGACTGTTGGTAATATCAGCGTCGCTCAAGCGATCAAGATAGCAAAAATGAAACGAAAGAGCTCGCTTTCGTACGAACTGAAAAACACCGTCAAAGAAGTATTGGGCACCTGTCAATCGATGGGCGTTACCGTCGACGAAAAACCAGCCAGAGATGTTCAAAAGGCGATAGACGCCGGAGAATACGCAGATCTGTTGATCGAGGCATGAATTCCGGCGAAAGATTGAAGTAAGGTTTACTCCATCTGATGATTGCACCGTAGGAGATCACGGCGGTGGTCGACGCTACTACGGAGGGAGTATGGTAAACGAAAACACCCTTAAAGCCGTCAATGAAGCGATTGAATTAGCGCCCAAGAGAAAGTTCACAGAAAGTGTCGATCTGATTGTCAATCTCAAGAACGTTGATTTAAGCCAGCCAAAAAATAGGATAACCGAATCCATCGTGCTGCCGAACGGGCGCGGAAAAGCAACGAAAATCGGGGTTTTTGCCAAAGGGGATCTCGCCATTAAGTCGCAAAGCGACGGCGCTGACCTAATCATCTCTCCTGAAGATATTGATAAGATGAGCGGCGACAAGAAACTCATCCGATCAACGACGCGAGAAATTGACTTTTTTATCGCAGAAGCGGCATTGATGCCTTCCATAGGCAAGAGTTTTGGTCCTATTCTAGGCCCCAAGGGCAAGATGCCCGACCCTGTGCCGTCAAGCGCCGATCCTGGTCCTCTCATCAATCGACTGAGACGAACGGTCAAGGTGCGCTCCAAGGATAAGCCGACGTTCCACGCGTTGATCGGAAATCTGAGCATGAGCGCTGACGACATCGCGGCTAACGTCGAAGCGCTTCTAAATACTATAGAGTCACGACTCGAGAACGGCAAGCAGAACATTGCCTCGGTCTACGTCAAGACCACGATGGGGCCCGCCGTGAGGTTAAAGTAAAATGGCGGCAATCGAAAACGTTCACCGACCGGTTTGGAAAGACGACGAAGTCACGAACATCAAAGCCGAGGCTGAGACGCACAAAGTCATTGCGGTCGCGAGCATCCACGGTATCCCTGCCCGTCAATTTCAGAACATCAGGGCCGAGCTCCGCGGTGTCGCAAGAATAAAAGTCGCGCGAAATACACTCATCCATCGTGCGCTTGAAGAGGCTGGCGAGACGATGCTGAAGTTGTTTGAAAACGTTGAGGGGCAGACGGCACTCGTATTCACCGATCTGAATCCATTTAAGCTGTTTAAACTGCTCGAAAACAGCAGAACTCCGGCGCCGGCGAAAGCGGGCGATAAGGCGCCTACCGATATCATCGTAGAGAAAGGGGCTACGTCGTTCAGACCTGGGCCTATCGTTGGGGATCTTCAAAACGCTGGGATACCTGCCGCGATCGAAAAGGGCAAAATCGTTATACGCGAAACAAAAACGGTCGCTAAAGCCGGCGACGCAATCAGCGTACGGCTTGCTGGCGTGCTTCAGCGCCTCGAAATCTACCCGATGGAAGTTGGCTTGTACCTTCGCGCAGCATACGACGGCGACGTGCTTTACGTCCCAGAGAACCTACGCATCGATGAAAAAGCGTACTTTAGTCAGTTTGTGTTGGCTGTGTCAAACGCCCTTAATTTATCAATGAACACAGCATATCCCACGTCCTTAACCGCTGCGCCGCTGCTTCAAAAAGCTTCATTTGAAGCAATGAACCTCGCGGTTAATGCCGAGATCTTTGAGCCTGAAGTGCTCAAAACTCTGCTCTCGAGAGCGCAAGCCGTAGCATTAACGCTCGTTAGCAAGCTTCCGAATGAAGCATTGGACGAAGAGCTCATCGCCCTAAAAGACGCTCACGCAACTGCGCCAGAGCCCGTTGAAGAACAGCGAGCGCAAAAAAAGGCAGCCGAAGAATCAGAAGAGAAAGAAGAGGATGAGGCGAAGGAATCTGAATCTGGCATGGAAGGTCTAGGAGCGTTATTTGGATAATCTAAAGATCAACAATACAGCAAAGGTGATATCGAAATGGAATACGTATATGCGGCACTAATTTTGCACGCGACAGGCAAGGAAGTAAGTGAAGAGGGCGTTACCAGCGTCCTCAATGCAGCAGGCGCGACGGTGAACGAGGCCAGGGCAAAGGCACTAATTGCAGCGCTCGAGGGCATCGATATCGACGAGGCGATATCCACAGCGGCATTTGTAGGGGCTCCCGCAGCACCTGCACCAGTTGCACCAGCGCCAGCCGAGAAGAAGGAAGAAGCAAAAGCCGAAGAGGAAAAAGAGACTGAGAAGGATAAGGAAGAAGAGGAAGAAACAGGAATGGAGGGATTAGGGGCCCTATTCGGATAACGTCCCTGCTTTTGCACCTTTATTGACAACGCCTCGGAGTCCTGTGCCTAACTCAATCTCCGCCGTCTATGCAACGGCGGAAGAGCTCTACATTTCAAGATCTAGCGATTTTGTCGCCAGCGTCGAGCTGCCGAAGCGGCAGGACCCAAGAGGCGCCAGACAGTGCCAAAGCATGTGAAGTCGCAAGCAGTACTCTCTGCGTTGTCGATGCATGTTCTCAAAGTGAGGCTAACTTCCCCATCAGCTGTAGACAATTCTGCGGCGCATATCCGTGAGCATCGTTGTTCCAGTAACCAAAGACAGGCGCTCTTTGCGAAATCTCGTGGATTCGACGCGCCCAGTAGTCTATCTCGCTGGCCGAGTAGCCGTCTCCATTCCTGCCGCGAGCGTGCCATCTTATGTAGGCAAAATCCGTAAAGCATTCTACATTGCTGTCGAATTGTGCACCTAACATCGTCAATGTCAATTCTCGTTGCCCTCGAAAACGTTCAAAAACCTCGTCGTCAAACCATGAGCTATGGCGAAATTCAAAGGCAAACCGGTATTCCGGGAGAATGGAAAGAAACTCGTCAAAGCGTTCTAGATCTTTTTTAAAGACCGGAGAAAGCCCTATGAGAAACGGGCCCAACTTGTCCCCAAGCACAGAACAAGTCTCCAAAAAGTCATCGAGCGGTCTGCGCGCATCGTGTAGCCGTCTTGTATGAGTTATATTCCGGTTCATTTTTATGGAGAACGTGAAGTCATCGGGAGTCGTGGCGTACCAGTTCTTCAACTGGGACTCCGTCGGAAACTGATAGAACGTCGAATTGACTTCGACCGTGTTGAAAGACCTGACATATTGTTCTAGGTAGTTATAACGTGAGTCATAAAAGATCCCTCGCCAATGATCGTAGTGCCATCCACTACACCCCAAACAGATCCTAGTCGTCTCCCTGGCCCCCAGCTCACGTTAGCATGTCGTGCGACAAAGAGATTTTATTGCACGCATAAAAGAATTACTAAAGTTTAACTAATGAAGAGATTATAGGAGTGCAAAGATGGTGTTGAAAGAAGCAGATGAAAAGGTCATTTCAGCAGCACTCGGCCGCCGGCCCAATGACGTCGAAAGTGCAATATTCGAAAACCTATGGTCAGAGCACTGCGCCTATCGAACGAGTAAGTCACTCCTACAGACAATGCCCACGCGCGGCGACATCGTTATTGTGGGCCCCGGAGATGACGCAGCCATCATAAAGCTAAGCGATCACCTCACTCTCGCGATAGCGATGGAAAGTCACAATCACCCTTCATACGTCGATCCGTACGACGGCGCTGCGACCGGCGTCGGCGGAATCGTGCGTGACGTTATCTCCATGGGCGCCAAGCCGATCGCTCTGATGGATTGCCTTTATTTTGGCAGCTTAGAGAATGAAAAAAATCGGTATCTATTCGAGCACGTTGTTCAAGGAATCGGCGATTACGGGAACTGCATAGGAGTGCCCGTTGTAAATGGTGAGGTCCTATTTCACTCGAGTTACGATGGAAATCCGCTTGTCAATGTGGTCTGCATCGGACTAGGCCAACCCGATACGCTCGTCACCGCGCACGTAAAAAAACCTGGCAGCAAAATCATCCTCATCGGGTCTGCCACAGGCCGGGACGGTCTCGGAGGCGCATCCTTTGCCTCGAGAGATCTTGGTGAGGAATCTGAAGCGTCTGACAGGCCTTCGGTGCAGATTGGCGACCCGTACACTGAAAAGCTCCTCATCGATGCAACGCTCGAAGCAGTCGCCACAGGCTATGTCCTCGCGTGTCGCGATTTAGGGGCCGCAGGGTTGTCAGGGGCCTCAGCCGAAATGTGTTCAACCTTTGGAGGGCGAATTGTGCTCGATGCTGTTCCTTTGCGCGAAACTGGTATGACGCCGAGGGAAATAATGGTCTCTGAGTCGCAGGAGCGGATGGTCCTCGAGGTGCCGCCGAAGCACATTCAGGAAATACTCGCTATTGCCAGCAAGTATGACCTAAATAGCGCCGTAATCGGTGAGGTAATCGACGAACCTAGATACGTCGTAGAGTTTCGCGGAACGTTAGTCGCCGACATACCGATTAAGCTACTCACCGAAGGGGCGCCATTGTGCACACCTGAACGCCCAAAAGCGAAGTCGCACCTTGAACAGTCGCTAGCCCGAGGCTTAACGCTTAAAGAGAAGGCGCTGCGCGTGCTTTCATCTCCTAACGTCGCGACGAAAGAGTGGGTGTATCAACAATACGACCACGAAGTGCAAACGCGGACTATAGTCAAGCCAGGCAACGGTGCGGCAGTTCTCTCGATTGATGCGCGGCGAGGCATAGCGCTGTCCTCAGGCTGCAATCCTACGCAAGTCGCCAAGGATCAATTCCAAGGGGCAGCGAGCACGGTTTTTGAAAATGCAATGAATCTAGCGGTGAAAGGGGCAACGCCAGTCGCATTTGTCAATTGCCTCAACTTTGGCAACCCAGAAAATGCGGACGTCTTTTCGCAGCTTGAACGAGCGGTGGCGGGGCTCTCTCACGCTGCTCGGATCCTCGACACACCAATAGTCGGCGGGAATGTTTCGCTCTACAACGAAAGCGAAGAGTTCCACACGGCGATCATCCCCACTCCGTCAGTTGGAATGGTAGGAATTCTCGAGGATATCTCCACGGTCCCACCGGCAATTTTCCAAGAAAAGGGAGATATCGTAATGATGATCGGCGAAACGTATCCGGAATACGGTGGGTCGGAGTATGCTGAAATCTTTGAGATCGGAGGTACTGTGCCGCAACCCTGCGAAACGATTAAAACAACTATCGACGCATTGGTGAAAGTTGTCGCGACCGGAAAGATCACCGCCGCCTCCGACATTTCGCGGGGGGGCCTTATAGCTGCGCTCGGAAAAATGTGCAAACACGCCGGCGCCGAATTGAACTTATCTGGTTGTTTAGACGATGAGAACGAACTGTTTTCCGAGAGCTCCGGCAGAGCTATTCTTGCGGTGACCCCTGGAAGCCTCAACTCCATCTCAGCCGTTCTTGAAGCTCACGACGTCCCGTATGCCGCCATCGGAACCGTCGGCGGAGAAGCACTCTCTATCACAGTCGGCGACAGCCAACTAACGCTTTCACTAGAGATCATCGAGAGAAGTCTCAATACGCTTAACGAAAGTATGATCACTTAAACGAACGGCGTAGCGTAAAAGCACATGTTGAGCGTGAACCTGATATATGGGACGTACGGCGAAAGCGGCATCCTCACGAGCATCAAGAACACGCAAAAAATGTTGAGATTACTCGAATCGGAAGGCGTGCGCTTCTACCAAAACTCGATAAAGATATGCGACGTCATGCACGCCCACACATTCGGGCCCATCGCCCTTCTGTTGGCGTTGTTGCATAAAGCGCGTCATAAGACGGTGATAATACACACCCATACGACGCCACAGGATGTCGCCAACAGTTACTTCGGCGCCACCTTCATCAGCGCCTGTCTAAAAGGATACTTGGGCTTCTTCTACAATCTCGCAGACGTTTGCATCGCGCCCTCCGCGTACACGAAGGAGGTCTTAAAAAGCACGCTTAACGTCAAGCGGAGAATCGCGGTTCTCAGCAATGGGATTGATTTGAGCTTGTACGAGTGCGATGAAAGACGCGCAATGAAGTTTAGAGCGCAGTACGCTTTGGACGAACGCCCACTAATTCTCTCAATTGGTCTGGTTTTCTTGCGAAAAGGCATCATTGATTTCGTGGACGTCGCGAAGAAGCTGCCACGTTTCCGGTTCGTGTGGGTGGGAAGGATCCTGGCGCGACCGTTCTTGCCCAAAGCGGCTAAAGATGTGCTCGAAGCGGCCCCTGAAAACGTGCTTTTCACGGGCCAAGTGGATAGCATTTGCGAGCCCCTCAGTGCAGCAGACGTGTTCGTTTTTCCCAGCTATGAAGAGAATCAAGGGATAGCCGCTCTTGAAGCAGCTGCTTGTGGAGTACCCATTATCTTGCGAGACCTGCCTGCTTACAACACTTTTGAAGCCGGACGCAACTGCATTAAGTTCACGACTGCTGAAGAATTTAGGAGCGCGATCAACGATGTAATCGCAGATCATGCGAGCGCAAAGACGCTCGGAGAGAACGCACGGAAAGCCGTTCAGAATCACGATGTCCATGTCGTGAGCAAAAAGTTACTTCAAGTCTACCTCACCGCAAAGCAGAACTAATTCTGCACACTTTTGGGGTGCAGCGTCAAAAGGAAAGCTATATAGACCAAATACCTACTACTAATTGTGTTAGAAAAGCAGAGGAATCCGAATTGCACGTAGGCGAAGCTTTGATCGGCACAGATCCTGAACTGGCCCATATTGACCTCTTGATAGGGGATAAGAATGGCCCAGTGGGGCAAGCATTTGCTAGTGGATTATCGCATCTCTCCAAGGGGCATACTCCGCTTCTGGCTGTAATTAGACCCAATTTGCTTACGAAGCCTGCGACACTAATCGTCCCCAAGGTAACGATACAAGATTTAGAACAGGCAGCGCGGGTATTCGGCCCCGCTCAAGCCGCCGTCGCGAAAGCAGTTGCAGACGCTGTGGAAGACGGGGTCATTGCAAAGGAAGCGTGTGAGCAGTACGTGCTAGTCATATCCGTATACGTTCACCCCGACGCAAGAGATTACGAGAAGATCTACCGCTACAATTACGGTGCTACGAAACTAGCGCTGAGAAGAGCGTTAAGCGACTTTCCATCTGTGGACAAGGTTCTGTATGAAAAAGACCGGTCGCTCCACCCCGTTATGGGCTTCAAAGTTACGCGCCTCTGGGACCCACCGTACCTTCAAGTGGCATTCGACCTAACTGAACTGAGTTCTGTGCTCACAGTTTTGGACCAGCTTCCAACGAGCGATCACATCATCCTTGAAGCGGGCACGCCGCTTATAAAACGCTATGGCTTAGGAGTCATTCGAGAGATGCGAAAGGCGCGCCCCAGCGCCTTCATCGTAGCTGACCTCAAAACCCTCGATACCGGAAACCTCGAGGCGCGCTTAGCTGCAGACGAGGCGGCCGACGCCGTTGTGGTCTCTGGACTAGCGTCCTCGTCAACCATAGACAAAGCAATAGAAGAGGCAAATAAGACCGGGATCTACGTTATTGTGGACATGTTAAACGTTGATAAGCCGGAAAGCGTTTTAAAGGCGCTAAAAAATAAGCCAGATATCGTTGAGCTCCATAGGGCAATCGACACCGAAGACTTAGCACACGCGTGGGGGAACATCTCTCACGTAAAGAAGTACGCCAAGCTCGTTGCAGTGGCGGGAGGGATACGACAAGATAATATCGAGGAAGCTCTTAAGTCGGGTGCCAACATCTTAGTCGTAGGACGCGCTATTACAGCCGCGCGAGATGCGGAAGGCGCTGCGCGTGTGTTTCTCGAAGGCTTAAAACAGAACGATATCGACCAGTACCGGGTAAAGACCGACTTCTAGGCTAAGCAGCGCTGCCTTTGTCACGAGGCCCGCGTCTGAACGTCAATTGGTCCTGGTTCGAGTCTTTTTGGATCATTCAGACCTAAGATAAGGGTCAAACATGCGGGCTCTGAAAATGCTGCTCACCCGAGATCCGTTTACATCTAGTGCGTGTGATGAACAAGTTAACTCAAAGAATACGGAGGTGCGCGCATGAAACCGTTAATCGTGATTAATTTCAAAACATATGCCGAAAGCACTGGTGCGAATGCTGTAGAACTCGCAACTACTGCGAGCAAAGTCGCCAAGGACTCCGGCGTTATTGTGGTCGTCGTGCCACAAGCCGCAGACATTTTTCAAGTAGCCCACCAAGTAGACATCCCGGTCTACGCGCAGCATATCGATGGAATCCAATTCGGCGGGTACACAGGACACATACTGGCTGAAGCGCTGGCAGAGGCTGGAGCCCGCGGTACACTAATAAATCACTCGGAGAGACGCCTTGAACTTGCCGAGATCGACGCTGCAAATTATGCCGCGAAGAGGGCGAATTTGGCGACAATAATCTGTACCAACAACGTATCGACGACCAAGGCGGCTGCCTCACTCTGTCCCGATTTCGTAGCGATTGAACCCCCGGAATTGATTGGCTCGGGCATTCCTGTGTCAAAAGCGAATCCTGAAGTGGTAACGGGAGCGGTCGACGCCGCGATGGGCGTGAAAGTGCTTTGTGGTGCAGGCATCTCGAAAGGTGAAGACGTAAAGGCCGCAATCGAACTTGGAACCCAAGGCGTGCTTCTCGCTTCTGGCGTAACCAAAGCCGCCGATCCAGAGGCTGCTCTACGAGGTCTAGTTGCCTTTGTCTAGCCAAGAACCAAAAACATCTGAGATTGATCTTTGGAAAAGCCTCATGAGGCCACCACGGGAGAGGTCCAGAGCGAAAACGTGCTCAGAAGCGGCGCTGATTCGCCTATTTCAGAACACGCCGACGCCAATAATTGCGGACGCCATGGATGGGCGGAATGTGTTGGGTTGTCTTAAGCCCGTTTTGCCGCATGTGGCCATTGTGGGGCCCGCAGTTACCGTTAAAACGAATCCGACCGACTGGGGCACCGTGGTCAGTGCTATTGAAGCGGCTTCCATTGGCGACGTACTGTTCATTGACGGTTCTGGTTCCGATTTCGCGGTATGGGGTGGCCTGACTTCTCGGGCAGCGCAACGGCGTGGACTTGCCGGTACAACCGTATACGGAAGCTGTCGAGACATTACGACCATAGATGCGCTTCAGTATCCGGTGTGGGCAAAAGGGATAACCCCCCGTGCCGGAAGGCCGTTAAACAAGGGAGAGGTGAACGTTTCGCTCGTCGTCAATGGACTTTCAATACGGCCGCGTGATCTGGTGAAAGCCGATGCGCACGGAGTCGTCATAATCCCATCGAATGACAGTTCAGCCGTAGCAGATCGAGTCTTGCAGGTAGTTCGCAGGGAGCGCCTGCTAGAGACCGGACTAAAGAAGGGAAGAAGCTTTAGTAAACTGCTAGGGGATTTCTCATCCTAACACGGCTTTATATAGCATTAGCCCCCAAAAAAAAGCAATGGCTGCGAATGAGCTTGCTGGCGTCTTCTTACACAAAATGCCCACGTCACTGATGCTCACGATCCGAACGTACGATCGAACGTACGTATCGGTTCTGGCTAAGGAATGCAACTGCACGTACCCGCACGCCGTCAAAACGCTTTGGGGCATGGAGAAGCTTGGTTTATTACGATCAGAGAAAGTCGGCAGGGTCAAGTACGTGGAACTCACGGATCACGGCAGAGTTGTAGCCGATTCACTCAATGATCTGGTGCTTAGCCTCGGCGTTAACGAAGCGCCGATGAAGACCGACGTAGGGCACATAAATCAAAAGATCAACAACGTAATCCGCAAAGTCGAAGCGATCCAGAAAGATCTAGATGCAGGAAACAATATTAGCCGAGATGAGGCCACTCACTTCAACAGGAGGCTGGGGCCTTATTATCGCGAACTCAACTCGATCCGGCTTCTTTTGAAGACGCAACCAAACAGTCCGCTTCGCACGAAAGTCCACGCGCTGGCAAGAACGCTTGACAAGCTAAAAAGGGAAATCGAGACGAAACGGATGCCGCAAGCGACCGCTACCTGACGGGGTAAAAGTCTTTCACGCGTGTCGTGTCTTCCAGAAATGGCGTGGAAGCTTCATATAGAACCGTGTCCGTGCTTGCGACGATGGTGTGCTTTTCGTAGGGTTTGATGTGGATGGTGTCTCCCACTTCGAAGTACTCTCTGCGATCGTCAAATTCAATATAGCCTGTGCCCCGCACGATGAGCATGGTCTCGTCTTTGTTCTGGTGGTAGTGATATGACGATTGGTAGCCTTCGCGAATATATAGCTCTTTGAGTAAGTAGAGCCCAGTTAGTATCTGAACCTTCTCATATCCCCACGGCTTTGCCGTTTTATTGTGAAACTCTGTGAGAATTCTTTTTTTCCCATCTTCAGTGTAAAAAGTGCTCCAGAAGTTCCCCTCTTCGTACACGTCAAGCTGCCCTAGATCCGCCAGCACGGGAAACACCTCTTCTAATTCGTCTCCCAGCAAAAATTGGGCAAGCTGATACCCTTTTCGAACACAGAAGATACCGCCATAAACCGCACGTGACTCCCAGTCAAACAAAGCTCCAGATACGCGGTCAGTGGAACCGCGCGACTCTGCGCCGGTAGCAGCATAGATCAATACAGGTGCCGCTGCGTGGGTGAACTTCATAATCATCTTTTTCAAGTTGATGTCAGCAACAACGCCGGAATCCATAACGAGGACATCATCATCCATCTTGGCGAGTACGGATACAATGTTTTTGAACGCTCTTATTGCCTGCTCGTAACTCAGACTGACGCCTTTGCGCTCGCTTCCGAGTGCATGCCGCACCGATGCAAAAGAGACACTGGTCAGAAGCACTGCTTCGCGCAGTCCAACAGTGGCGAGATCGAGCAGGAGCTTGTCGATGACCGCAAATCCCTCCGTCAAAGAAATTAGCGCGTTTGAGCTACCCGCGTAGACGCTTTGCTCTTTTCCGTAACCGTCACATAAAATCAGTGCTTTCATAACAACCCCACTGAAGGATGGGCAACGATGTATATGGCTTTTTTTGATGGCTCAGGCTTTTTGAGCGCCATGCATCTTGTGGATTCGGACCCAAATTTTATTAAGTAGCTGCCGAAATACGCACTATGCACATCAAAATGGGGTCTGCGCTCAGTTTTTTGTCCAAGGAGACGCGGTAAATGAACATAGTAATGGTAACAAGCTGGTCGCCGCGACACTGCGGCATCGCTACCTACAGCTCGGAGCTCGTCGGCGCCTTGAGAGAGAATGGTCACCATGTCGATATTGTTTGTCACACAGACGAGGAATTTGGCGGACATCGCGAAGAGGGCGTTTATCCCATCATCGACACTAACGACCCCGGATGGGATGAAAAAGTTTATTCAACGGTGCAGCAAATCAAGCCCGATGTGGTCCACATTCAGCACGAGTATGGGCTCTATTTAACGCACGGCGATTATGGAGGCCGAATCCTTCCGCTCCTCTTTCGACTCAAGTTGGAGAAGATCCCCTCCGTTATGACATATCACTCCATTTATACGTCTCTTGATCGCCCTGAAGCAATATTTACGGACGTTAGTCTGCGGCTGCTAGATTCTGCAATCGTCCACGCCGAAGTTCAAAAGCTATTTCTGCCCTACAACCTTGACTGGATCCCGCACAACGTGCACGTCATATCGCACGGCGCTAAGGAGGTCGTGCCCGATCCTCTGGCAAAAGAGCGCTTCGGCCTTGCTGGCAAGAAGGTCGCACTCTGCATAGGGTGGTTTGAACCAAATAAACGATTCGAGGACGTAGTCGAAATCTGGCCGGAAGTCATTCGAGAAGCGGGCAAGTCTGCGATACTACTGATCGCAGGCGACGCTCGACCAGGTTCGAGCACGGGAATCAGGTACAAAGAGCAATTGTTGCGCAAAATTGAAGAGTCCCCCGCTAAAGACCACATCAAAACGATACTAGGCGCATTCGACCCTGATACCTACGATAGCATTATTTCAGCATCAGATTTCGTCGTCCTCCCCTACAAGCACGCATCACAAAGCGGCAATCTCGCACACTCTTTTGCACTCAACAAGCCCGCTATCGTCTCGTCACTTGAAGGCCTGAAGGCAGAAATTGAGGCGAGTGGTGCGGGAATAGCAGTCCCAGCAGACGATCTTGACGAACTGCGAAAAGCTATCACAATACTGCTAACAAGCGACCTAATGCTTGAAACGTACAGCGAACACGCACAGGGCTATGTGGCAAACTATATCATCTGGGAAAACGTCGCTCGGAAGCACACGCTAGTTTACGAGAACGCCATTGACCGGGTGACGTACGGGACAAAGGTGCGAGTCAATCAGACTATCTAGACTGTTCCTTGGGTCACGGCGCAGACGAAAGGCTGGAACATCCAACGGAGGGTTTTGGGAGGCACCAATCGAATTGGTCAGCGTCAAAGAGTACATTTCTGCCCCAGTTATCCCTTTACAACCAAATGCCACGGTTGCTGAAGCGTTGGCTCTCATCGCAAAAACCGGCCACCGAGGTTTTCCTGTCGTCTCGGATGGGAAAATGATAGGCATGGTCACTAGCGCGGATCTCATTCTGGCGAAGCACCATCAGAAAATTGCGGCGGTTATGACGACGAACCCGGTGTCTGCAAAACCTGATGATGATATTGTCAGCGTTGCCGGCGTCATGGCTTATAACCACATTCACCATCTCCCCATTATCGAGGGCGAGCGCGTCATCGGAATCGTCACGGCCACCGATATGCTGCGCGCGAGCATCGAAAACATCATTTCTGAGAATGTTGAGCGTATTTTCACGTTTTTTCAAACGCTGCACCCAGGTGTCAGAATAGGACATACGCGAGTGGGGGTCGAATCTCTAATTCCGACTCAAAAACTCTTAGATCCCGGAGAGCTGCTGCTGCGGGAACAGCAGTTCGAACGCGGCGTGGTGTACCCCATTGTGGTAGCAAGAAAGGGCCGCTGCTACCATATCGTAGACGGGCATCACCGAGCATTTCTCGCTTACAAGCGTGGAATGAAAGAGATCCCAGCTTTCTACATAGAAGGGGAGCTAGGTATCGTGAAATCATCTGCGAAACTCGGATTAAGATCCTTAGACGACATGATTGTCATTGCTGAGGAATAGGCTAGCCGAAGTACTCTTTCAAGTCAGACGCCACTTTTTCGGGCATAGACTCGACGATCACTTCTTCGTGAAGCCGTTCCATATAACCAGCGTCATTGTTATAGTAGCTTTGAGGGTATGGTCGTGCAATGATCCTGACGATAAGCTTGAAGCTCTCGTCTTCACTTGACGCCGAGAACGTGCTCAAATTGAAGCTATGAACGCCGTACAATGTGTAAGCTGTAAAAACCCGTTTAAGTCCCTTGCTCAAGTCTGAGATGCTGATATCATCAAGGCTATACAACGATGAGACATTGTGGAATACCCCACATATTTCATCATTGCCGAGCGGCACATAGCTAGTTATCCAGGAAACCCCTCCAATCTCTCCCAGAAACCGCTCACCTTCATCTTTTTCAACTTCAAGCAGGTGCATCCAATAATTCTCTTTATGTCTTGCGTAATATCTTTTACAGGCTGATAGGTACAACCAAGCGAGGTTAGTCGGCTGCTCGTCGACCGTGAGTTGGACATGAGGATGAATCACGCTCGCACCGGCAGGCGGCAAGAAATTCCAACTAAAAATCGGATACACGGCTTTCTGGTCTTTTGATCTGACGCAGTGAAAGTACTTGACGCTTGCTTTGATCGTATCCTGTATCTGCTTTAAGGTGAACTCATCAATCCCTAGAAAATGCTGCCGTGAGACCGTCGCGACCGCGTGATACTTCGCAAAAGGGAATAGATTGGGGAATACGGTCGTCTCTCCGAGTTTGATTCTGCCTTCTGGCACTAAACTCGACGGGAACATCGGAGTCGCCGCCTTAATGTTCGCGGGACAGAAGTAGCAGTTCTTCGCAGAGAGCTCAATAAGCTCGGAGTAACCCATGCCGGTTTGTGCTTGTTTCTTTCTCTGAGATCGCTTAACGTTAATCCGACACGCGCGGCCGGTGAGAAGCTCTTTTCGGTACTCAATTTCTTGCGTCTCTAAGTTAAAATCCTCGGTCGGATTCCGCAGCTCTGACTCGATCGACCGCTTAGAGAATAGATCTCGCAGATTGATGACCTCCAGCAAGTTCTGATAATTACGCCTAGGCTTATTAACAATTAACGCTTGTAAGCTTGACAAGCATATATACCTTTTTAAGCAATTGCCAGTAAGACATTTTGAAGACTTGTTCTGTCAGTCTCCGATGCCCCGATTGCTTTGCAGTATGACTTCGAATGAACTCACCCTCAGCGGTCGTATCTTACGCTTTCAAGGCCTTTCACTCGGCACCACGACAGTCAGCAGAGCGCTCTACGAATAGGCTTGACAACTGCAGAGCCACTGTTGCCAAGCATCGTGATCACGATAAAGGATTACAGTTAAGAACCTGGCCCTTCATATTCGGACTTCAGAACGGGCGCCCGTGACGCGACTGGGTGCTCGATTGTTGTAGCCAGTAACGTTTGGAAAAAAAGGACGGCAAGACGGAGACAAGTCCAATAGTACTCACGGGGCTTTGGCGGCAAGAATGGTAGAGGCGCAACATGGAGTTTGATTTGACAGCTCATCTTAAGTTCAGCGACGATCTCCCGTCAGAAGCAGATTGCGAGCTGCAGAACGCGGTTGACGATGCTAACGATGCTCTTTTCATCAAAGGCGTGCCACGTGACTCGATCAAGGAAGCAGCCAGAATAATCGAATGGCATGCGCACGCGAATGAGCTTTGCGTTAGAATCGTTAGCGGCAGGCACACGCGCGCGCACGATGCGCTCTTACGCTTCAAAAAAGCCCTGGGAACGACTATGGGCACGAAATATAGGATCGGGGTCAGAGGATATGAGATAGATGAGTTCATCATAAAGATCGAGGTTGAAACTCCTGTGCATGTTGAACTGCCATTTGTGAAACAGGCATCGCACGAAGACAAACTGCTAACACTGCAGCTCTCGGTCGGCGAACACGAGATCGAAAAAAAAATCCCAGACCGCATAGTGAATCTCATCGAGGAGAAGACAAAACACCGACTCTATGGTACGAAGGTAGAAAACTGGGATCTGATCTGGGAAAGTCCACAAAAAGAGAGTCATTTTCGGCGCGACCCGACTCTGGAGCTACAAAAGCGCGAGTGGATCAAGCATGGCGTGAGCCGAGGGCAATGGATATTCGGGCCCCAAGTAACAAAAGTCTTTAACACGTTTGAGGAAATCATCGAACAGGAGATATTAGCGCCGCTCGGTTATTCTGAAATGATATTTCCGAAGATGGTTCCTTGGGAGGTCTGGAAACGTTCAGGACACGCACGCGGCATCTATCCTGAGATTTACTATGTCTCTCCTCCTAAAACACGCGACCCAGAATATTGGGAGGATGTGATGGACTATTACAAAGTTACGAATGAGATTCCCTTGGAGCTTATCAGAGAGAAGATTGACGACCCCATCGGGGGCATGTGCTACGCCCAATGTCCTTCGTTTTGGCCGTTTTTGCAAGGCGAAACGATTTCTCGAGAGTCGCTTCCGATTAAGGTATTTGATCGATCTGGCACGTCACATCGCTACGAAAGCGGCGGCATCCATGGTATAGAACGCGTCGATGAGTTTCACCGAATTGAGATCGTTTGGGTCGGCAGCCCCGAACAAATCAGCGAAGAAGCTCATGAACTTGAGAAGCGCTACGCGCACATTTTTAACGATATACTAGATCTTGAATGGAGAATGGCGCGCGTTACGCCATGGTTTATGGCGCAAGAAGGACTCACTGAAGCTGCTGGTGACCGTTCGGCAGGCACGATCGACTACGAAGCGTACTTGCCATACCGCGGTGAACGAACTGATAGCCAATGGCTTGAGTTTCAAAATGTAAGCGTAAACGGGGACAAATATCCCCGAGGGTTCAACGTAAAAACCCAAAAAGGGGATCTGTGGTCGGGGTGCTCAGGCATCGGCTTAGAGAGATGGGCAGCTGCATTTTTTGCACAAAAAGGACTAGATCTGGAATTGTGGCCACAGAAATTCGCAAAGCGTATTAAGGAGCTGCCTGAAGGGATCAAGTTTCTGTGAAAAAGTGTTATATGGCAAATCATTTATATACGTGTAAGCTTTAGAGGTAAAATCGCAGCGTAATGACTGCAAGCGCTGTTGAAGTTATTGAGTGCCCTGCAGGTTGTGCAAGGAGTTTTTGGATGGCGAGAAGACAGACAAGGAAGAAAGCCGAGGGCTGGAAAGCAAAGAGATGGTACGACGTTGTGACGCCTGAGATCTTTGGCAAAATGAACATAGGGACAACCCCTGCCGACGATTCTTTGAAACTGATTGGAAGAGTCGTCGATACCACCCTGGGCGAACTGACGAATGACATGGGAAAGCAAAACGTAAAAATGCACTTCAAGATCGATGAAGTGAGTGGTGAGTCGGCACATACTGAGTTCACAGGGCACGAACTAACGCGTGATTACCTCAGAAGCCTAGTTAAAAGGCGTACAAGTCTCGTCGAGTCGAACATCGTTGTAACGACAAAGGACGGCTATAAGATTCACCTTAAGCCAATGTCGTTTACGATAAAACGAGCAGGATCTTCTCAAATCAAAGCGATCCGTGAGATCATGAACGGTATCCTACGGCAACGCGGAAAAGACCTTAATTATGAACCGTTCATTCACGAAGTCGTTCTCGGAAAGCTCGCGAGCGATATTTACAAACAAGCCAAGATTATCTACCCGTTACGGCGCGTAGAAATCGGCAAAACAAAGATATTAGCCGAACCGTAAGCATAGTGTTTAGGGTCCGCTGCAAGCTTTTGCGACATGGACGTTGCTACGAAAATTTTGCTCGTCGTGCTCGATGGTGCAGCCGACCGTCCGACGGTCGATACGAAGACGCCTTTAATGGCCGCGAGCGTTCCGTTCTTCGATCGATTAGCGCGCGAAGGGATCCTAGGAATCATGGACGTTATAGCACCCGGCACGCCTCCTGGCTCTGACACAGCGCATCTCTCATTGCTTGGTTACTCATCAAAAGAAGTGTACACCGGCCGCGGGCCATTCGAGGCAGCGGGAGTCGGAATTGACGTCAAACCAGGCGACATTGCCTTCCGCGGCAATTTCGCCACGGTCAAAGACGGCACAGTTATCGACCGACGCGCGGGTCGTATCAGCGATACCCACCGGCTGGCAGAAGCGATCAGAGAGCGCGTGCATCTTGATTGCGAGTTTATTTTCAAAGAGTCAGCAGGACATAGAGCGGCCCTTGTTCTGCGAGGGGAAGGCCTTAGTCCGAGCATTACGCCCACCGACCCGCATCAAATCGGGGCGCTCTTGCCATCACAACCTACGGCGACCGGCCTTTCGCCACAAAAAACAGCGAAGCTCGTTAATGATTTCACTCGCCAGGTGTGCGCGATCCTAAGTGATCATCCAGTGAACAAAAAACGGACAGAAGCGGGCGAACTTCCAGCAAACGTAGTACTACTTCGAGGGGCGGGCGCAGTTCCGCAGTTGATCCCATTCGAAGAGCGCACAGGTCTTGATGCTGCCGTGATCGCGGCGACCGCATTGGTGATCGGGATTGGTAAACTTACTGGCATGGAATACGTGCCGACTGCAGGCGCAACAGGGCACATCGACTCAAATATCGACGGAAAAGTGAAGAACGTCAACAGAGCATTGAAGAAACACACGTTTGTGCTGCTCAACATAAAAGGCGCAGATGAAGCGGGCCATGACGGTGAGTTCAATGCCAAAACGAACTTCTTGACTCGGGTCGATACCGCGATGTCGGAGCTTGCAATCGACGAATCTATGCTTGTCGTCATTACTGCAGATCATACGACGCCGGTGAGCCTCAGAGAACACTCCGGCGACCCGGTTCCGTTCATAATAAACGGAAAAGGCGTCCGAACTGATGAGATTAACGTATTTGACGAGTGTTCTGCGGCCCGGGGAGGCATGAATCGTATCCGCGGGGTTGATTTGGTCCCAGTGCTCACAGATCTCTTAGGCAAAGGTCAAAAATTCGGTGCGTGACTTTCACCAAAAACACGTAGTTGTGTAGCGACAAGCCCGCTTGGCTAGTTGGTCTGTCACCACGCTCGTATTCGTTGCGTAGCGCTGCACTTCAATAGAGACGCGATGGTTGACGACAGAAAATTAAAGTAAGAGCCCCAAAAGGTGATTGTCGTAAACTGTGGAGCGAAAAATGGCAGTTCATCCGATTGAATTCCGTTACGGCACCAATGAGATGAAAGCGATATGGAGCCAAGAGCGTAAGCTCCATTATCTGCTCCGCGTCGAAGTGGCGCTTTCGAAAGCGGAAGCCGAGCTCGGAGTTATACCTAAAGAGGCGGCAGACCAAATCGAAGAGGCTGCGGGAGAGGTCACGCTAAAACGCGTGGCAGAAATCGAAGAAGCAATCCATCACGACATCATGGCCGTGGTCGAGGCCATTGCCGAGAAAATTCACGCAGAAACTGATTATGTGCACTACGGGGCGACTTCCAGTGATATCATTGATACCGCTCTGGCGTTACAGCTGCGCGATTCGTGTAAAATCCTCAAGTCGAAACTTATTCGACTCAGAAACGTTTTGGTAAATCTCGCTGACGAAAACAAGGATAAAGTGTGCGCCGCCAGAACTCATGGACAAATTGCTGTGCCGACGACGTACGGTCTGCGGTTTGCCGTCTGGGCGATGGAAATACATCGGCATTTGCAACGGCTTTCAGAAGCGCGCGGTAGGATCGAAGTCGGTCAAATGACGGGAGCCGTAGGTACCCAAGCAGCCTTTGGCAAGCAGGCTGTCGAGATTCAAGCGCGTACGTTGAAATTGTTGGGATTGCAGCCCGTCGAAGTATCGACACAAGTCATACAACGGGATCGACATGCCGAATACGTGATGCTGCTTGCCAACATTGCTACGTCCCTCGAGAAGATATTTACAGAAATCAGAACCCTGCAACGAAGCGAAATAGCCGAAGTCGCTGAAGGATTCGGCAAAGCGCAAGTCGGATCCTCAACGATGCCGCACAAGCGAAACCCGATCAAGTCAGAACAAATCTGCGGCCTAGCCCGCGTCGTGCGGTCGTTCGTTATGCCGGCGCTAGAAAACAACACGCTTTGGGACGAGAGAGACCTCACAAATTCTTCCTGTGAGCGCATCATCTTTCCCGAAGCAACTATTCTGAGTGATCACATTGTAACGCTCTCCATCAACGTTTTGGGCAATCTGACGTTTAACGAGCAGAGCATCAGACGCAATCTCAATCTTATGCGAGGGCTGAACATGAGCGAAGCCGTGATGATGCATCTCGCAAAGAAGATCGGAAGACAACGCGCCCACGAAATTATACGATCAGCAGCAATGAACGCCAACGCGAGCGGCGATACCGTTTCAGAGGCACTGCTCAAAGAGCCATTGCTCGCCGAACACCTCACGAAAGAGCAACTCGAGTGGATGGTACGTCCCGAGAACTATGTTGGGACAGCCCCTCAACAAGTAGAGCGCGTGGTGACGCTTCTGAGGCAGGATGAGTGTCTGGAATAGTCGGAGCTGTTGGACCGAGAGCCTTTTGGGCTGTGCAGTCGATGCACCAAGTCCTTAAACACCGGGGAGCCGTGCGCCGCTGTTCCCAAGGACAATTGACGAATGACACAGGATACGTCGTGAGTGCTTTGGGTGATTCGCAATACAGTGCGGCATCTGGCAGCACTGGTTTGTCAATAACAGTTTCAGACAGGTACCACTCAAGTTACGCTCAGGCGCGCATTGTTGATTCGCGCGTTCTCCTGCTGGACAGAGACTGCGTCGGCTCGCGACCATTATTCTACGGATCAAACGTGAAGGGTTCGCTATGCGCATTCGCGTCGGAACGCAAGGCTTTGTGGTCGGTCGGAATCAATCGCACCCAACGGGTCGACCCAGGAACCATGGTGGCGATTCACGGACCGCGAAGCGTTAAGTGTGGCACGAAAAAAACTCTTCAGCAGTCAAGCAGGAACCGCACAACCAATGATGAATCACGTGTGGTTAATGACCTTCGCGAACTTCTTACGTCCGTGATGAATGAACTTGCCGATGAACGAATGGGCGTCGCGTTCTCGGGCGGAGTCGACAGCTCCTTGCTCTGTGCGATCATGGCAGACAACGCGGACAACCGATACTTCGCGGCAGGATTGCCGGAATCGCACGATCTAAAAAGCGCACAGCAGGCGGCGCGCCTGATGCGAATCGACCTCCAGGTCATTTACCTTGACGCCTGCCACGTCGAAATGCTTATTCCTCGCGTTATTGAAACCGTCGAGAGTTGCAATCCGCTCGATCTCGCAATCGCTCTCCCGATGTACGTGCTTGCTGAGCAAACAAAAGCCGCGGGCTTGAAATCTATTCTGACCGGGCAAGGAGCAGATGAACTCTTTGCAGGCTATTCGAGATACGCAAGGATCCCCGCTGCAGATCACGAAGGGCTGCGTGACGCGCTCGAAATTGACGTGCTTAACATTGCGAAGGACAACCTCGAACGAGACAACTTGGCGGCCGCATCACACTCGATAGACATCATCTTGCCGTATCTAGATCCGCGGGTGGTAAAGTTTGGATTGACGATTGACGGCGCACTGAAACTCAACCGCGGAATCAACAAGTATATTTTGCGTAGAGTGGCTGAGCAGCTGATGCCTCACGAATTGGCGTACAGACGGAAAAAAGCGCTCCAGTACGGGACAGGGGTAAGTGCAGTGTTGCGGAAACTCGCACGCAAAAACCTTCCTTACGACAAGCGCAACGGTAAAGGCGCCGTCGGAGCTTATTTACAATCAGTGGCAGAAAAACGCGGTATCGCGGTGGCAGAATGATAACTAAGACCGATGTTGAACAAATAGCGCGGCTAGCGTGTATCGACCTTAATGAAGAGGATATGCAAGCGTTCACGATGCAATTCAATGCTATACTGGAGTACTTTGAAGCGCTAGAAGACATTGAAGCGGAACTGACTGAACAAGAAGAGGACAACGTGCTGCGTGCCGACGAGGTTACGCCGAGCCTAACGCAACAAAACGCTCTTGCGAACGCACCAAAAGTCGAAAATGGCTATTTCAGGGGCCCACGGATACTATGAGCCACCGAGAACACGTTGAGGAATTGCTTAATGCCATCAGACGAAGCAAACTCAACGCGTTTATCACTGTCGATTACGAAGGTGCGCGACAACAAGCTGAAGGCGCTGATGCAGGCGAACTTGATGGGCGGCTTGCTGGCATCCCCATAGCGATTAAAGACGCCATTTCAACCAAAGGACTGCGAACCACGTGCGCCTCGAAGATGTTGGAACATTACGTCCCCCCATACGACGCGTTCGTTGTCAAGAAATTGCGCGAAGAAGGTGCCGTCATAATTGGCAAAACGAACATGGACGAATTTTCGATGGGCACCTCGACAGAAACCAGCTTCTTCGGACCGTCCAAGAATCCTTGGGACCTCGAGCGCGTGCCAGGCGGCTCTTCTGGGGGCAGTGCTGCCGCCGTGGCGGCACAGGAGACTGATCTTGCGTTAGGTTCTGACACGGGGGGTTCGATTCGGTGCCCTGCGTCCTTTTGCGGAGTGGTCGGCCTGAAACCTACTTATGGTAGAGTGTCACGCAACGGTCTCGTTTCGTACGGCAATTCAATGGAACAGATCGGACCCATCGCGCGAACCGTCGAAGCCTGCGCGGCGCTCTTTGAGGTCATCGCCGGTTACGATCCTTGGGACAGCACTTCTCGGGACGCGCCGGTGCCGCAGTATGTAGCCAAGCTCCGAGACGAAATAGCTGGCTTAAAGGTTGGCGTCCCACGGGATTTTTTTGGCGAAGGCGTTGATCCCGTCGTGGAAAACGCAACGTGGGAAGCAATAGCGGTGCTTGAAAGCCTTGGCGTGCACGCTAAGGAGACCTCGATGCCGAATCTCAAGTATGCGCTTTCAGCCTACTACGTCCAAGCGATGTCGGAAGCGTCGTCGAATCTCGCTCGGTACTCTGGAATCATCTATGGACATCGGGTCCAAAAAAACCACGATTGGCATACGACATTCTCCGAGAACCGCGCATCAGGATTTGGCAACGAGGTCAAACGACGCATACTGCTCGGTACGTATGCGCTCTCGGCGGGGTACTACGACAAGTACTACCTGAAAGCGCGCAAAGCGAGAGCATTGATAAGCCGAGATTTTCAGAGGGTTTTCAAGCAATTCGACGTGCTCATCGCACCAACGATGCCGTACGCTGCGTTTAAGATCGGCGAAAAAATCGAAGATCCTCTGTCGCTATACAAGGTCGATATTAACACTGTTCCAATTAATCTGGCGAACGTACCATCTCTATCCGTTCCGTGTGGGCGAAAAGGGCACTTGCCCATCGGGATGCAAATTATCGGCGATCAATTCAACGAACAACTGCTATTCAACATCGCGTTTCAATTCGAGCAAAACACCAACAATCGTCACGCTGTGTGACTACGCTGATAATCGCTCTGAGTTTCGTTGCATGCGGCTTATACGCCGCATGTTCGTTGTGGCCCTAGACCTTTCGCCGCTGCGTCTCCGTGATGGATTGTGTGGCTATCGGGCAAAACAGCTAGCACCGAAATTCTGTCAAAAGCGTCAATAAGCCTTTAAGCAAATTTTTTGAATCAATTATATCTAGGCCGAAACTCATAATATTTTGCGGTGGGACGCATGGCTGAACCAAAAGACTTAATTCGCAAATTTGAATACGCAGAGAAATTGAAGTCTGAAGTATCGATTGCAAACCAACTGCTTGAAAAGCTTATTGGACTCAAAGATGATGAATTAACTGGCGGTCAGAAGGTTGTTGAGGCCTATTTAAATTCACTTATGATGGAGATAAGACTCGCCCAGAACGTGCTCGGCTCTAAAGCAATTTTTTCACGAACTACGCGTAAACTTACAGAAGCGATAGGACGAATAAATCTTAGAGAGTATGACGAAGCACGAATGTGTTTCAGCGATGCGCTTACGGATGTTACGACAAGCTGCGCTGAATCGTTTGAAGCGTTGGCCAAACTTAAGCTGCTGTAAGACCTAACAGGGCCGGCGATTTAAAAAATGGAATGGACGCCAACGTGGCGTGTTCTCTATCCTCAAAAAAACTCGTCGCCAATTTTTCAAATCTTGCTGCGTCGCAATGCACGATCGATCGGCTGCGAGAAGCGCTGCTGCAAGGGAATTGATGGCAACTGCACTTGAGGCTCTCGCACTTGCGCGAAGGCGTTCAAATACCTGCGGGCAATTTTATCCCACGTCAGGGCCTGTCCGTATGCATGCACTCGACGGCTTAGGGTATTCCGAAGCTCCGCGTCAGCGACGAGGAGGTTGATTTTCTCAGCGATGTCCTCAGGATCGCCAAATTCAACAAACAAGCCTTTGCCGTTTGACAGGGCTTCAGCGGCGTGTGCAAACTTCGTTGCGACGATACTCCTCCCGCACCCTATCGCCTGGGACAGGACTCCGCTCGATATCTGATCCGGATTCATGTTTGTTACTGCACAGACGTCGGTGGCCAAAAAGTGTCTAATCATATCTTTATTAGAGAGGTAGCGCTCGACGAATCGCACGTTGCGCGATAGGCCAAACTCCTTCACAAGGCCCTCGATTTTTTCCTTGTGTAGCTCACGCATCTTTCGGTCGAGCGAAGGATGGTACTCTCCAACGACCATGTAGGTGATATCCTCACGCGGATTCGCCTCAATAATTGACGGCAGCGCTTGGATAACATATTCAATCCCCTTATCAGGATTAATTAAGCCGTAGCTCGCTATTACGAACTTTTCGGTCAATCCCAGACCCCGTTTCGCGAACTCTGTGTCAACAAGTTTAGGTACTTGCGGCACGCCGTGCGGCACCATTGTAAGCTGCGTCTTATCCAATCCAAACTTGTTATGTAACAGGTCAATAGCTGCGTTTGCAGAAACAATGACTCTGTCTGAAAGCGCGTATATGTCCTTGACGACTTCCCTCATGCGGGATGGGGGGTTCGGTAGAACGGTGTGAAAAGTCGTGACAATCGGCTTTCTAACTCTCCGCATGAATTCCAGAATGTAGCAGCCGAAATCGCCTTTATACAGCCCAAACTCGTGCTGAATATTGATGACGTCAATTTTAGAGTCGTTTATGCGTTTCGCAGCAGTAATGTAGCTTTCAGCATTACAGTCTTTGATGACGTTAAACGTTTTAGACGCAAAGCGTTTGCTGCGAACAAACTCCTTTTTGCCCAGTTGCGCCGCTTGGGCCCTGAGTGACACGTTACTTAAAAAGAGCTTCCTGCACTCTTGGATGACACTCACATTCCATACTGCATTGTCAGAGATGTTCGATAAACTGGTTGCTAGGTCGTGGGTAAACGTAGCGATTCCGCATTCCCGTGGGGGAAATGAACTCACAAAGTTTACATTCAGTGGTTTGGGAGTTAATATTCAATCATCCCCTGTAACATATATGCATAGCACACACAAAAACTTATGCGTCGCTGATTCAAAACGCGACTTTTTTGTCATGAATCGCGCAATGCACGGCAGGGGACGTGTAGATTGGGCCATGTCTGACAGGGGTTTCAACAGCGAACTTCGGGCTAGGTCTGAGGGGGTTTCAAGGGCTAACTTCGAGCTGTTTATTAATCAAGTGCTATCTATAGAGTCAGCGGCTTAACCGATACTAATTAATAGAATCCGCACAAATGTACGGGCGGTGATACCGGATGGCCGACGAGAAGAAGGTAGAATACAAGTTTAAAAAAGACATGAAGACGGGAACTCTGAACGCCCCTGACACCGATGCCTACAACGCAAACTATGAGCACGAACAAGACATGGACAAGGTCAAAAAGCTTGAAGTGTGTGATCTCGGCCCTGATACAGAAGGCATCTGCGAGCCAGAAGAGAAAAAACCAGAACACGTCTTCGTTTCTGACGACAAAAAGAAGAGAGAATAGCACCGTTAACGCGGCTGGCGCTTGCCGCGGGCTTTCGTCTCCACCGTCATCTTTTTTTGGACAGTACGCGTCAACTGCAATTACAATGCGCGAGGTCGCGACGTCGCGACGAAAAAAGCGCAACAATATCGCAATTGATTCGCCTAGCGTTGTTAAAAGATTTTTTATAGATTGAAGGCAGATTCGACTGAGATGAAGGTTTGGTTCATCGGAATCAAGGGCGCAGTCGCTACAACAATCCTTGTAGGGGTTCTCGCAATAAAGCGCGGCTTAAGCCCATCAAGCGGGGTAATGTCCGAGGAAAAACGTTTTTCCCGGCTGAATCTTGCGCGACTCGAAGACCTTCAATTTGGCGGTCACGATATCAGGAGCGTCGCGTTGTACGACGCCGCTTATCAGAATGTCAGCGACAATAGCACGTTTGATACAATGCAGCTTGCAGAACTGAAAGAGGAGATAGACTCCATTCCGGTGAAGTGCGGCATTGTCAACAATTGTGGAGATGCAATAGCGTCCCTTTGCGACAATAAGGGACTAACCCTCAGCGAGGCAGCAAACCAGATATCGCAAGAAATTCGCGAGTTCGCTGAAAACGAGCGTTGCGTAGTGGTTAACTTGGCCTCAACCGAGCCGTACTTCGCACCTCAACCAGAGTATGCGACGCTTGACAGTTTTGAGGCTGCAGTCAGAGCGAATTCAAAAAAGATCCCTGCGAGCGCAATTTATGCGTATTGCGCCATCAAAAACGGGTTGCCATACGTCAACTTCACGCCATCGATGGGCAACGATATCCCCGCCATAAAAGAGCTGGCTAACACCCTGGGCGTCCCGCACTGCGGAAAAGACGGGAAGACCGGAGAGACTCTCGTTAAAAGCGCTCTCGTGCCTATGTTCAAGTACCGACATCTGACAATTGATGGCTGGTACGGAAGCAACATACTTGGAAACCTAGACGGACAAATACTACGGCATCCGGACAACAAGCAGTCAAAGCTCATCACAAAGACGAGTGTGGTGCCAAAGATGCTAGGTTACGAGCCGCATCTGGGAAGCCGTATTGATTATTTTCCGCCTCTCTCGGACCACAAGGTCGCTTGGGACTTCATATCGTTCAAAGGGTTTTTAGGGCATCGCATGAACATGCAGTTCACGTGGCAAGGGTGTGACAGCATACTGGCGGCGCCTCTTGTGATCGACCTCATCCGCTTCATGGAACTCGCACAACGGAACGGTGCACGAGGACTGGTCGATAAGCTTGCGATCTATTTTAAGGATCCTCTTGATTCCGACGTCCTTGACCTGTGCTCGCAATACGCCTTATTCAACGAATGGATCGAACAATTTTAAGAGCCTCGATCCCGCTCATCCGAATTTTTCGGTCCCTTAACTAAGACGCGTTGTGCGAGCCTCTTCTGCGAAAAAAGAGGGATTCTCCGACCAAATCCTTGGAACTGTTTATTAACTCGGAAAATAAACTTCTTGTTGGGATTAGCATGCCACGCGAAGATACCGACAACAAACCTTCAGACCAGGACGACGAACGATTTGATTCCTTCGTCGATGAGAAAGACGACGTCAAACGCGTCAAGCCGAAAGATCAAGGAGTTGTTGAAGCGGACGATCAAAAGGAGAACAGAGAAATCTATGACGGCTCCCTCGAGCTTAAGATTGACGAGGCCGCCCGAGAAGAACACGACGGCCGAGTTGTGGAAGAGGTAGGTCACGACCCATGGGGCAAAGAACCAAACTATGGCTACCAGTATAATGAAGAGGTCGTGGACAAAGAGGTCGCTGCAGGCGAGGGAATCTATACGCCTGAAGGACGCGAGGAACTCGTCGAAGATGACGAGATCACTAGTGAAGAGGCTTTCTATATGGAGGGCCGCGATAAGGTATTGAAGCGAAAGACTAAGGGTTTCACCAACAACCCTGAAATCCAGCAGCAGTGGAAAGAGGATTAGCTAGCTCCGCCAGTGAAATGCCAGTCCGCCACAGCTCGGGTAAGTTTTGCTTTTTGCCGAGAAGCAGGAGGTTCCGGCGCTCGGCGTGAATCTACGTCAGATAGCTTAAGAACGGTTCCCGTTTCCGTTCAGCTCATTGTTTAAGAATTTTTCGTACCCAGCGAGATCCAAAAGTCCATGGCCGCTGAGGTTGAACACGATTACCTTAGCCTCGCCAGTCTGCTTGCATTTGATTGCTTCGTCTATTGCTGCCTTGATGGCGTGACTCGATTCTGGAGCCGGACAAATGCCTTCAGTCTGGGTGAAAAGCGCTCCTGCCTCAAACGTTGCAAGCTGCTCATAGGACACGGCTTCGACGTAGCCGAGGTTCTTTAAGAGGCTGAGGCTTTGAGCATCGCCATGATAACGAAGCCCGCCGGCGTGTATAGGCGATGGAACGAAATCGTGTCCCAACGTATACATTTTGACCATCGGCGCAAAACCAGCCACGTCGCCGAGGTCGTACTTGTACGCGCCCTTTGTAAGCGTAGGGCAACTCGTCGGCTCCACGCCTATGAATTGCGTGCCGTTTCCATTTCTGATGTGCTCGCCAAGAAGTGGATATGCAAACCCGGAAAAGTTCGAACCCCCGCCAACGCACCCGATCATGATGTCTGGATTTTCATCTGCCTTCCTGAGCTGGGCAACGGTCTCTTCTCCAATAACGGTTTGGTGAAGCAGAACGTGTTCCAGCACTGACCCCAGCGAGTACTTGATCTGCGCAGAGGCCAAACTTGTTTCAGCTGCCTCGCTTATGGCAAGCCCAAGAGAACCAGGATGATCAGGAGATTTGGCGAGTGCTTGTCGTCCGCTTTGCGTCAAAGTTGACGGCGAGGGGATGACTTCGGCCCCGTAGAGTCGCATGAGCGTTTTTCTTGCAGGCTTTTGATCGTAGCTCACCCTGACCATAAACACCTTGCACGACAGGTCAAAAATAGAACATCCGAGCGCCAGAGCCGTGCCCCACTGCCCTGCACCTGTCTCCGTCACGAGGCCCTCGCTGCCATCAATCTTGTTGTAGTACGCCTGAGCAATAGCCGTGTTGGGCTTGTGCGATCCTGCAAACGAAACGTCTTCCCTCTTGTAATAAATTCGGGCAGGCGTTTTCAGATAGTCCTCAAGCCTCTTCGCCCGGTAAAGCGGCGTGGGCCGTCCGACTCTCAAATACGCTTCACGAACCTCGTCTGGGATCTCGATGTACCGGCTGGTCGACACTTCCTGTTTTACTAACGAGCTCGAAAACAGCGCAAGCATATCGTCGAGTGTTGCGGGCTCTTGCGTACGCGGGTTTAACGGAGGGGGCAGCTTTGCCGGCAGATCAGACTGAATATTGTACCAGCGTCTAGGCATCTCGTCTTCGTCTAACAGAATCTTCAAGTCGCTCATATTTATCACAATGTACTTTATTATACTTTAAAGATATTATTTAGACCTTAGTGTATTTTATATCTTATATACTTTGCGCGGTAACAGTGAGCCGCAAAGCGCACGCGCGTTACGAACGTGCAGCTTCCATATTCTAGTATATAACTATAAAAACGTACAATGCGCAGTGACCAGCATGTTTAAGGACCGCATACAAGCAGGACACGTACTGGCTGACATTTTAGCACGATACGAAGGTCAACGCGCAGTGGTCTTAGCGATTCCGCGCGGCGGCATTCAAGTCGCATTTCCTGTCGCTGTGCGTCTGCGCGCTCCACTCGATCTAGTCATTCCGCGGAAACTACCGATTCCATCTAATGCCGAAGCCGGGTTTGGAGCGATCACCGCTGACGGGTCGAGAGCTTTAAACGACGACCTGATTACCTATCTCGAATTGACGGACACAGAAGTTGATGAGATTGCGACGGAAGTGCTAGCGGAAGTGAAGCGCCGCGAAAAAAGATACCGAGGCGACAGGCCTTTCCCAGAGTTGACGGATCGCATTGCGATCATCGTCGACGATGGACTAGCAACCGGGTACACGGCACTTGCGGCGATAAATTACGTGAAAAAAAGAAAACCTAAACGGGTGATTTTGGCCGTGCCGGTTGCTTCGAAAGGCGCTGAAATGCTCGTCAAATCTCAGGTCGATGAATACATTTGTCCGTTAACCAGCGATAGGCCGTGGTTTGCCGTGGCAAGCTTTTATGGACGATTCTACGATTTGACTGACGAAGAGGTGCTAACGTGCATCAAAAAGTACGAACTCGTCGCCGAAGGGTGGTGAGCTCCTACTCGTGCTTGATGATGATTGTCGCCTCGCGCAGTTCGATTACGTCGGCCGCAACACCTTCTACGGCGCGCTCCTTTTTGATAACAAAATCTTGCGGCTCGAGTTGGATCCCACCAATTGTCACCGGTCCCTTTCCGATTTGATCTGCGATCTCCTGAGCGGGCGTTTCGGTTATGAGCTGCACGATGTATTTCGCTTCCGACTTAAATCGCGGACCCAATGAGCCGAGATTGGGCCTGATTTCAGTGACCATTTCGTGGATGTCTGGTTCTCCTCGTTTGTAGGTTATGTCGGCGTTGAGCGCATTGTCGATATCTGGTGCTCCATCCGCAATATCAACGTCCGTGTAGACGTAAACGCGCTCAATTCGGGCGTTCAGCGCAATGCGCTGTTCAGATTTCCACCGCCTGACGCTGCTAATTATTTCTTTGATCAGCTCACCTTGGAGCCGCGCCTCTTGTACCGCTGAGGCGGATGCCGCGATAACGACGCTGTCGGAAGCGGCGCTGGTAATAACTTCCGGCTCCCCTGCAATATTTTCCTGCAATTTTATGTTAAACTCGGGCCACGCCTGCAAGTGAACGCTTTCCTCGCCCGGGTTGATATGCGAAAACAACTCTTCTGCAAAGAATGGGCAAAAGGGCGCTAGCAGCTTCGCTATCGTATCAAGGGCGAGATGCAAAGCGGCAACGCTGTAACGGTCTCGTTCATAGAGTCGACCTTTAGCGGCCTCTACGTAATGGTCCGCCAACGTGTTCCACACGAACGATCGGATATCCTTAAGACCCTCGTCAAAGCTAAAATGCTCCATGCTCGAGGTGACTGATTTTACGAGACCGGCAAGCTCATAGATTAGCCAAATTTCAGTCGAATTTTTAGGCCCATAAACGACTGGTTCCACGCCTTGGCTTAGGTGTATCATCGCGAACCTGAAGACGTTCCACAGCTTCGTCAAAAATCGTGCCGAAGCCGTGAGATCTTTTGTGTTGTACGCGACGTCGGATCCGATTGAGCCGCCGATTGCCGCCCATTGTCGAACAGCATCGGTTCCGTACTGCCCCATTAAGCTCTCTGGAGCGATGATATTGCCGAGCGACTTGCTCATTTTTTGGCCGTCTTCACCGAGTACCATTCCGTTGACGACGACGCACTCCCAGGGTTTGCTCCCCACCAGGGCGTCAGTTCGTAGTATGGAATAGAACGCCCAGGTCCTAATGATATCGTGACCCTGGGGGCGCAATTGAGTGGGAAAATGCTCTTGATATGCGGCGTCGGGCCAGCCTGCGACGTTTAAAGCAGAGATCGACGAGTCCATCCACGTGTCGAGCACGTCATATTCAGGCGTAAAGCTTGAAGAGCCGCACGCACACTCGTCTCTTGGGGCTTCCTCAGTGGGATCCACCGGTAACCAGCGTTCGTCGGCAACGAGAACGCGTCCGCACTGGTCACAGTACCATGCCGGGATAGGTGTCGCGAAAACGCGCTGACGGGAGATGCACCAGTCCCATTCGACGCTTTCTGTCCAATTCTTCAGCCGGTAAAACGCGTACGGCGGGATCCACTGAATTTCAGCCGCGTGCTGGAGAACAACGTCCTTATCGATCTTGACAAACCACTGGTTCTCTGAAAGAATCTCGATCGGCGTCTCGCATCTGTCGTGAATCCCGACGTTCTGCTCGACTCGTTCCTGTTTCGCCACGAGCTTATTTTCAAGCAGATCTCCAATGATGCGCTCTTTCGCTTCGCTGATGCTTACCCCTTTGTACTTAGAATCGGTGACGCGGCCATCCTTGCCAATGACTTTTTTTAGCGGCAGGTTGTGCTTCTTCCACCATCGCACGTCCTGTTTGTCACCAAACGTACAGATCATCACAGCTCCCGTGCCAAAAGCAGGATCGACCGCTTCGTCCACGATCACCGGTACCTCTTCGCCGTAGAGCGGCGTTCGAATACTCTTGCCGATCAGACGCTCGTGCCGTTCATCGTGCGGGTTCACTGCGACGGCGACGCAGGCACCCAAGAGCTCTGGACGCGTAGTTGCGATCTGCACCGATTCTGCGTCGCTCCCCTTGAAAACGATGTAGTAAAGAATCGTTGACCTCGCATCATAATTCACCTCAGCAAACGCGATGGCCGTTTCACATCGGGGACACCAGTTAACAGGGTGGTCGCTCTTGTAAATGCGGTCGCTGCGGTACATTCGCACGAACGATTTCTGCGTCTTCTCAAAGTACGTCGGGCTCATAGTAACGAATTCCTGCGACCAGTCTATTGAAAAAGCGAGCCGCTCCATCGTCCCTTTCATCAAAGCGATGTTCTCTCGCGTCAAGCTTTCACAAAGTCCTCTAAACTCGTTGCGGGGGATCTGGTTTTTTGTTACATTGTAGGTAGTCTCGACTTTTACCTCCGTTGGCAATCCGTGACAATCCCATCCCTGAGGAAACATCACGTCGAAGCCCTTCATGCGCTTGTATCGTGCAATAAAATCGATATAGCACCAGTTGAGGGCGTTTCCTAAATGAAAATTACCCGTCGGATACGGCGGAGGCGTGTCGATTATGAAACGGTCTGCGCGAGGCTCTCCACGATACCGATACATGTCGGCGTTCCACGTTGTGAGCCATTTCGACTCGATGTACTCATGCTCGTAGTTCTTCGGTATGGCCATAGTCCCTCACACGTGTGGCTTCAGGCGGTTCATAGCTGATAACGTCTCGCCTTGTTCACTAATAACGTTGTTTGAAAGGGTTCCTATGCCGGTAATATCGACATCAACTGTATCGCCAGGTCTGAGTGGTCCCACACCTGAGGGCGTGCCGGTAGCGATGACGTCTCCCACTTCGAGGGTCATGATGCGCGATATAAATCTGACAAGATAGTTTACGTCAAAAACGAGGTCTCTTGTGTTTTGGCTCTGCCGCTGGCGGCCGTTGACACGCGTGACAAGATGGGTATTTCGAGGATCCAGTTCGGTTGCGATAAACGGTCCGAGAGGCGCAAATGTGTCAAAGCTTTTCGAGCGCGTCCACTGACCGTCCTGAATCTGAAGGTCTCTAGCGGTCACGTCATTGATGCACGTATAGCCTAGTACGACGCGCGTCGAATCCTCAACGTTTACACATCTCTGGCCAATAACGACAGCCAGCTCTCCCTCGAAGTCAACCCGAGAGCTAATCGCAGGATGCACGATACTGTCTCCTGGACCAATCACACTCGTTGATGGTTTGAGGAATATTGTAGGCTGTTCGAGGACTGGGGTTCCAAGTTCTCGAGCGTGGTCGGTGTAGTTCAAACCGACACCCACAATCTTGCTGGGACAAGCAGGCGCGAGCACTTGTAGTTCAGACAACTCGTAGGTGCTCCCGTTGCCATTCACGCGCGTTCCTTCCACGGTCCCCAAAAACGTCTCATTGTGGAGCCTGAACCGACCGATCACAAATTCACCTTTCTGCTCGTCGCATCGCGCATATATACCCCAAAATCGCTCTCTTGTAGCTGTACTCCTGAAAAAACGGGACCATCCGAGCATACGCGCAGGCCTGAAGGATCTATGCAGCAAGAACCGCACAACCCTACTCCGCACTTGATGTATCTGTCCAAGCTGAACTGGCTTGGCACCCCGGCGACCGTTGCGTGGTCTAACACTTTGCGCATCATCTTCTCAGGACCGCACGACACTATTTCGTTGTAGCCTTGAATCTTATCCAGCAAATCGATGGTCGGGCCTTTGTGGCCAGCGGAGCCATCATCTGTGGTTATCCACAGCGATCCAATACTCTTGAATCGCTCAGTGAATAGCAGCTCATCCTCTGTTTTAGCACCCAGAATAGTTATGACATTGTTTTTTAGCGCCTCAGCAAGGGGCGCCAGAGGGGCAGCGCCCACCCCTCCGGCCACAAACAGCACAGGCGGCTTGGTCACGCGAAACCCATTGCCGAAAGGGCCTCTGATACCCAGTGTGCCACCGACGCCCAGCTCGCACATCGCCGCCGTGGCATCACCAACTTTTCTCACGGTGATACCGTTTGGGTACGACAGACTCATCGGTATCTCGTCGACGCCTCGAATCCACACCATGACGTACTGGCCAGGAATAAAATGAAAAGAGTGATCGAAAAATAAGGTCTTGACATCTCTCGATTCAGTTTTGGTGTCTATAATTTCCACATTTCTGACGTACATCGTCCATAAAAAGGACGTAATCCATATTTTAAGTTTCTCCCGACTCGTCCCGCCGCAGCTTATCCGCTGTCCAGCATCCTCGCCACGTTCGAGTCACCTCTAAGCAAGAATAACGCCCTGTCAATGGAGGGCGAATAATAATCTAAAAAAAACCGTGCGCACGCTCCTACTTGGAGACGATGCAAAAAGGGTCTCGAATCGGGGACGGCCGTCTGCAAGCAAGATGTCGCTTATTCGATTGAATAACGCGCAATACAGTTAAGTCCCTCAAAGGGCATCGATCATGCGAATAGGAGCTAGGACATGGGGCACAACGCTAAGGTCATCGGCTTCGGGGCACTGAACTGCGACAGAATTTGCCGAGTGGATGATTTGGCATTACCCGGGCGAGAGATCGGCGTGGTTTCAGCAACCAGGCACCCAGGAGGCTCTGCAGCGAATACTATCGTCGGACTCGCTCGCTTGGGCGTCAAAACTGGATTTCTAGGAACCGTAGGGGGGGATAGAGAAGGATTACAGTTGTTGGATGATTTGCAGCGGGAAGGCGTTGATGTGCACGGCATCACAATATCAGAGGGAGATACTGGCTCAGCGTTGATATTCGTCGATTCGCGCGGAGAGAGAGCTATCTACATCCTCCCAAGCGTAAACGATGCATTTTTCACTGCAAATCACGATTATGCGAAACAAGCCGAAATATTACACGTCAGCTCTTTTATGGGCATTGATCAATTCCAAATGCAACTCGAGTACGTTCGGCACCTAAGCGGGTCGCGAACAAAAATATCGTTTAGCCCGGGTAGCATTTATGCGAAGCTCGGACTCGACCAATTAAAGCCACTGATTGAACGTACTTTCACGCTTTTTCTCAACAAAGAAGAAGCGCAAAACTTGACCGGATCAGCACGCGTTGAAGAAGCAGCGACTCTCCTGGAGCTGGGAGCAGAGATCGTCGCCGTCACACTTGGCGAGGCTGGTTCTTACGTGGCAACGCGAAGCGAGAGCCTCTATATCGCTCCCTACGCATCGCAGATAACTGACACCGTCGGGGCGGGAGACGCGTTCGCAGCAGGGTTCCTGTACGGCCAGCTGACTGGCAAAGACCTGCACGAGTCGGGTCTTTATGGCAACTTTATGGCGTCAAAATCCGTCGCGCAGCTTGGCGGGAGAAAGGGCCTTCTGCGTGATCTTAGAGAGTTAGGCGGCTGACCAAATGCACGAAACGCGCAGCGCTGGGTGCTCCGGCGATGCTATTGTAGCAGCTAGGCGTGGTTGAAAACGGCGCTCGGCAAGGAGCAGAGCGCCGCTTTAACTTCGCATTCTTAAGAAAACCTAATGCTGCTTAGCTATTTTCCTACGGTTATTTCGATTGCCGAGACGTTTGTGTTCCCGGTCTCGGTGCTAAGACTCTCAGTCGAAGTCTCTATTTTTTTCGTCATGACGTCTGAGAGGAACCGGTTTATAGCAATCTGTTCCACGTCAACTGCCCGCGAAATAGCTCTCCCCCGAGCTTTAATCAAGACCTCGTCGGCTCCGTTGTTAAACTGCGTTACGACGGCGAGCACGTAATTCATTACCGGTTTGTTGCCTACGTAGATTATGTTGTCGTCTGTCATACTGTGCCTCCCTTGAGGATCTAAAAGAGACACACGCATTATGGTAGATAAAACTTCCTAACTAAACGGCAAACCGCTTGGGACAAAA
>Ga0187770_10000091_pt1 | contig 39723 bp, 36 predicted proteins | sample 0116_SJ02_MP02_2_FD_133154 | JGI IMG/M metagenome (GOLD analysis project Ga0187770, IMG submission 133154) | Tropical peat soil microbial communities from peatlands in Department of Meta, Colombia - 0116_SJ02_MP02_20_MG | ecosystem: Environmental > Terrestrial > Soil > Wetlands > Peat | place...
CGCGAGCTCGCCGATCGAAGACTTCACCCACAAGAGATTTCTTAACGTGATTCCCGATGCGGAAGTCGATGAGGCCGACCGCATCCTGATCTGCACCGGAAAAATCGGCCACGAGCTGCAGGCGGAGCGCAAGAAGAGAAAAGACACATCAACGGCGATTGTTTTCCTGGAGCAACTCTACCCGTTCCCCGAAGACGAAGTCGTCGCGGAATTCGACCGCCACGGCAGTCATTCCGACATCGTGTGGGTGCAGGAAGAGCCGGCGAACATGGGTGCCATGTTCAACATGCTTCCCCGCCTGAAGCGCATCGCCGGAGACCGGCCCGTGCTCAGCGTGAAGCGGAGCTCTAGCCCCAGCCCCGCTACCGGCAGTGCGAAGGCCCACGAGGTGGAGCAGAAAACGCTGCTGACGCTGGCGTTCACGATCAAGTAGTCGGCATCAGGTCGAGCCCCGCTGCCTCGGCGAACGCGCGGAAGTCTCGGTCCCGCGTGAGCAGCGGAACGCTGGCGTCGATGCAGCTCTGCGCGATCAACGCGTCGCCAAGTCGAGCCTTGCGGTGCCTTGCGAGCACCTTAGCTCGTAAGGCTCCGGCCCGCTGCCAATAACCCAACTGGATCTCGAGTATTGGCACTTCCGCGAGTGTCTGCGCCACAACCGGCGGCAGTTTCGGATCGCTCAGCAGTTCTGTGAACACGACGGGCACCATCAGGACCTGTCGGTCCGCCAGCGCCCTGTCCAGCAGATCCACGTCTTGGCCTCGGGCGCCCTCGAAATACGCAATCCACGTGCTCGTGTCCGCTGCAATCATGCGTCGTTGTTCAGCGGTCGGCTTTCAGCTCCGCAGAACTCCGCGAAAAGCGGACCTTACCGCGCAGTTCGCGCAGTTGACTGTAAGCCCGCGATGCCGCAACCAGCTTCAGACCGGTTCGTATCGTCTCGGTGATGCCCGCGCCGATGGCCTGCTGGGCCTTCTCCAACAGTTCATTCGGAACTTCCACGGTAATCTTGCGAGCCGTCTCCATACCATACGATGATACCATATTCAATACCAGCATTCGCTATGGTACCTGAGGAACCCCAGCCCCTATCCCGGCCTTTCCGTCACCGGCTTGCCGCCGCTTCCCGGGAGCTTCGCCTTCTGGCCGCCCGCACCCTCCCCGGCCACCAACTCCTCCACGCTACGATAGGCATAGATCGTCGGACCGTGATTCCGCATCAGCCCGCCTGTATCCGCCGTAGGCCCATAGTTGCTGTGAACCTCGCGACCCAGCATGCGCAGCATCGCCATCAACTGCCCGCGGTGATGCGAGGTATGCGCTATCCGTCGCACCATCACCCATGCCCGCGACCGCTCGACGTCAAAGAACTTCGTATGCTCTTCCCACCACAGATCGTCTTTTGCCTGCAACACCGCCAGCCGCTTCTCGCTGTCCTCTGCATATCTCCTGATAAATTCGATGCGGGTCTCCAGCGAGGGCAATGGAGGCGCGGCAACATCAATCCCCAGCATGTTGCGGAACCACAAATCCTCGCTGACGCACTGATGCACCATCTGCTCATGCACGCTGCGTCCCCGCGGGTCTCCCGCCCGGGGACGAAACGGAAGATCCTCATCCTTGAACTCGCTCCACACGCTCACAACCTTAATTCGCTCCGTCGCGTAAGTCTCGACCAGAAACGCGTATCTCATAGCAGGCAAATGTTACTCTAACCGCGCGAGCGCTCATGCCCCACCGATCTCAACCCCTCCGCATCGCCATCGACACGGGAGGCACCTTCACCGACTGCGTCTGGATCGATCCTGCAAGCCGCCGTCTGCGCATGCTGAAGGTTTTCTCCACGCCGGCGGATCCGTCGCAGGCCATCGTCGAAGCTCTGCGAAAAATTGCAACGACGCAAGAACTCATTCTCCTCCATGGCACCACCGTCGGCACCAACACGCTGCTCGAACGCAAGGGCGCGCGCACGGCGCTTGTCACCACGGCTGGTTTTGAAGATGCCATCGAAATCGGACGGCAGGCCCGCACCAAGCTCTACGACTTTTTTTTCGATCGCGTTGAACCGCTGGTCGCGAAGAATCTGCGCTTCGGCGTCCTCGAACGCACGGCTGCGGACGGCGAAATCCTGATTACGCCAACACCGCAGCAGCTGCAATCGCTCGCCGAACGCGTCTCAGCCGCCAAGCCACGAGCCGTCGCGATCTCGCTGCTGTTTTCCTTCGCGAACCCGGCGAATGAACAAGCCGTCGCCGACGCGCTGAGGCCCTGGGCGGTCCCGGTCTCGATCTCCCATGAAATCCTGCCTGAGTTTCGCGAGTACGAGCGCACTTCCACGGTTGTCATCAACGCCTATTTGCAGCCTGTGATGCAGAGGTATCTGGAGAACCTTCAAGCCAGCGTGGAGGCAAGCCCCCAGCGGCTCAAGCCGCATCAGCGACCGCGCATCTTCGTCATGCAATCTTCCGGAGGCATCACCGCGCTCTCGACGGCCACGCGCGAACCGGTTCGCACCGTTCTCTCCGGGCCAGCGGGAGGCGTGATTGGGGCCGTGGCCACGGCCCGCGCCAGCGGATTCGAGCGCATCATCGCGTTCGACATGGGCGGCACATCGACCGACGTTTCGCTCGTCGAAGGCAAAGTCACCACGGCGAACGATGCACAGATCGCGGGCTTTCCGGTGAGCGTGCCCATGCTCGACATTCACACCGTGGGCGCAGGCGGGGGCTCGCTCGCGCGCTTCGACGCCGCCGGAGTTCTGCGCGTGGGGCCTGAGTCCGCCGGCGCCGATCCCGGCCCCATTTGTTACGGGCGCGGCACGCAGCCCACCGTCACTGACGCCAATCTTCTGCTCGGACGCCTCCAGGCCGCACGGTTTCTCGGAGGCGAGTTCACGCTCGACCTCGAGCGCACACGCCGCCTCACGCAAGAGTGGCTGAAGAAGAACAAATCGGATCTCACTTTGGAGAAGTTTGCCGCCGGCGTCATCCGCGTGGTGAATTCCACCATGGAAAAAGCGATCCGCGTCGTCTCCATCGAGCGCGGCCGCGATCCTCGGCAGTTCGCGCTTGTCGCTTTCGGCGGCGCGGGAGGTCTCCATGCCTGCGCTCTCGCCGAGGCGCTCAGCATTCCGCATGTCGTTATCCCGGCACTCCCCGGCGCACTCTCGGCGCTCGGCATTCTCTCCAGCGATGTGGTGAAAGATTATTCGCGCACGGTCCTGTGGCGGGTTGCGGACGAAGTTCCGCACGCACGATTGGGTCGCGAATTCTCTGCACTCGAAGAGACTGCGTCGCGGGATTTTCGCAGCGAATCCTGGCCGGGCGCGCCGCACTTTCACCGCAGCGCCGACCTGCGGTATCGCGGTCAGGGATACGAACTCAATGTTCCACTCACGAAAAATCTTCTGCGCGATTTCCGGCAGGAACATCAGCGCCGCTACGGTTATGTGCATACCAATCGCGAAGTCGAGATCGTTACTCTCCGCGTGCGCGCGACGCTCAAGTCCACTAATGCTCATGTGGGGACGGCCGCCCTCGGCCGTCCGAGCGGAGCGAAGCTCCGCAGGGTTTCCGTAGGCGAAGCCCAGGTCCTTTTCGATGGAAAGAAACTCACAACGAAGATTTATTCCCGCGACGAACTGCACCCAGGCAGGAAATACACCGGCCCTGCCGTCATCACCGAATACAGCGCCACCACGGTCATCCCGCCGGGCAAGCCGTTTCATCTCGACCGCGCCGCCAACCTGATTGTTAAAATCCGATGAAAACTGCCGCCCACGCTCCAAAACTGGCCACGGAGCACTAGGTACTCGCAAGCGTGTTCGCTACAATATTCTTGTGAAACCGAGCATCTTCGTTGTTGAAGACGACCCTGACATTTCGCGCCTGGTCCGCCACCACCTTGAAAACGAGGGCTTCACGGTGCGCGTCTATCCCACAGGATCCAATGTTCTCGCCGACGCCGAGCGCCAGCGGCCCGCTCTTTTCGTGCTCGACATCATGGTTCCGGGCAAGGACGGACTCGAACTGTGCCGCACGGTTCGCCAGACGATTGGGCTGGCGTCTGTGCCCGTGATTTTTCTGACCGCCAAAAGCAGCGAAGCCGACCGCGTTCTCGGGCTCGAGCTCGGGGCCGACGACTACATCGCCAAGCCTTTCAGCCCGCGCGAGCTGGTGGCACGGGTCAAGGCCGTGCTGCGGCGTTTTGAACGGCCACTGCCGCCGAGCCCCATGAAGGTTGGCGAAATCGAGATCGACCCCTCCGCGATGACTCTCACTGTCCGGGGCGCTCCCGTTCCGACCACGGCCACCGAGTTTCGCCTGCTCGATTATTTTGCGCGCCATAGCGGGCGCGTCTTTACACGCGACCACCTGCTCGACTCGGTCTGGCGCGACACGGCCTACGTGACGCCGCGTTCGGTGGACGTCTACGTCCGCCGCATCCGCGAGAAGATTGAACCTGATCCTGAGAACCCTCGCTACCTCAAGACCGTGCGCGGGGCCGGCTACCGGTTCGAAGCTCCCAAATAACTGGCCGGGCTGAGGCAAGACGAGAATGATAACGGGCAGAAGATGAAGAACCGCATTTTCTTCAAACTGCTGGCTGCGTTCCTGATTGTGATCGCGGCCGCCGCAGGGACTCTGGATCTGATCGTGGGCGGCGCCTGGGAAGCCTCTCTACGCGCCGAAATCGAGCGCAATCTCACGCAGAAAACGCTTATGTTCGCGCATCGGGTCGAGAGCGACCACACCCACTCTCTAGCTGAGATCGTCGCTCAGGAGGGACAAGCCGCCGGCGCCCGCGCCACGGTCATTGACGCTTCCGGCAAAGTGCTGGCCGATTCGGAGTCGAATCCCGCCGCCATGGAAGACCACGCCACGCGAAACGAGTTTGCCGCGGCCCTCAGCGGCAAAACAGCCTCCAGCGAGCGGCGCAGCGCCACGCTCGGTATTCCCTTTCTCTATGTCGCAGCACCCATCTCCGGGGGCGCAGTGCGCCTGGCCTATCCCCTCTCCGATGTCGAGGCGGTGCAAGCGGAAGTGCATCGCCGCATGCTCTGGGGGATAACGGTAGCTCTACTCATGGCCCTGATTGTGGCCGCCTGCGCCGCAAGCTGGACCGCTCGCCGTCTCGAACGTATTGTCGACGTCGCGGCGCGTATCGAACGCGGCGATTTGCGAGCGCGCGTGGACGATTCTTCGCTCGATGAGATCGGCCGCGTGGCCGTTGCCATTGACCGCACCGCCGGCCAGGTCGAGCGCAGCTTCGCCGCCGTGCGCTCCAGCCAGCGCCAACTCGAAACTCTGCTCAACAGCATGCGGGATGCCGTCATCGCTGTCAGCGCGGATGGCCTGGTGCAGTGGGCGAACCAGCCCATGGACCGGCTCGTGCCGCAGCGCACGCGGCTCAATGCGCCCATGGTCGAAACGATTCGCGATCCTGATTTTCTGGCTACGGTCAAGGCCGCTACGGCCACGAAACAAGTGAGCACTGGCCGCGCCACCTCGATCGTCCCCGGCCGTGCCTTTGACGTGACCGCCGCGCCCTTGCCCGATGGCGGCGCCGTGGCAGTCTTGCGTGATCTCACAGAAACCGAGCGCGTGGAAAAAACGCGTCGCGATTTCATCGCCAATGTCTCTCACGAGCTGCGCACGCCGCTCACTTCAATTCAGGGATACTCCGAAACTCTGCTCGACAGCATTCCCGAGAACTCCGGCCACAACCGGGAATTTCTGGAGATTATCCGCAAGAACGCCGCCCGCATGTCTCGCCTGACCGAGGACCTGCTCACGCTGGCGCGCGTCGAGTCTGGCGAGACTCGGTTTGAAACTGAACCCGTTCCGCCTCTCGAACTTTTGAACGACGCCGAAGAAAGTTTCCGTGAGATCGCCCGCAGCCAGGGCATCGAACTCCAGATCATCGACAGTCCAAATGGCAACTCGCTGGATTCTCTGCCGCGGGTTCTCGCCGACCGCGAAGCCATTCACCAGGTTTTTTCCAACCTGATCGACAACGCCATGAAATACGGACGCTCTGGCTCACGCGTGGAACTCGGAGCCCGCCCTGCAAAACACGGGGTCGAGTTCTATGTGCGGGATTATGGCGCCGGCATCTCCTCCGAGCACCTGCCGCGCCTCTTCGAACGCTTCTACCGCGTGGATAAAGCACGCTCCCGCGAATCCGGCGGCACCGGCCTCGGCCTGGCCATCGCCAAGCACATCATGCTCGCCCACTCGGGCTCCATCCATGCCGAAAGCGAACTCGCCCACGGAAGCACGTTCTTGTTCACCCTGCCTGCGGCGTAGTACTCATCTTCGCGCGCCGGCTTGCGTTCGGTTGCGGCATTTTCGGTCGCCGAGCGCCGCGTAAGCCACGTCAGTGCCGAGAAGAGTGGCGTTTGGCCGCGGTTGCTCAAGATTGTTATTTTCGATAGCTCTAAAATTAGGTTGACAGTCACCTTTAGCCCGCAGCACACTCCCTGAATCCCGTCGGTGGCCCTGTATCCAGCCTTTCACCGGCGGCGAGCTGTTGTCACACGCGCAGCTCGCTCTCAAGAGCTGCGGTCAAGGAAGGAACTATGTCGCCGAATCGTCTGCTCGCAGTTCTTACTTTTTCATTAATTACGGCAGCCAGCGCATTTGCGCAAGGCGGAGCTACCGGAGCCATCAGCGGCACCGTGCAGGATGTCACGGGTTCGGCCGTGCCCGGCGCGACGGTGCAGATCGTCAGCGCTTCCACCGGACAGCTCGTTCGCACACTTACCACCGATACCTCCGGCTCCTTCATCGCGAATCTCCTTCCGGTCGGCGACTATTCGGTCGAAGTGCGTGCCTCCGGATTCGCCACGACCAAGTTCGCCGGCATCACCGTCCGCATCACTGAAACTTCCCGCATCACCGCGGTGGTGAAACCGTCCGTCAAAGTAGAGGTCGTGGAAGTGCAATCCCAAGCGGAAGCCGTCAACACCACCGACGCCACCACAGGCGAATCGCTGGTCGCGCAGACGATCAGTACGCTCCCTCTGGCCACACGCAACTTCCAGCAGTTGCTCGACCTCTCGGCCGGTGCCGCCGCTTCTCTGAACAACGCCGCCTCTCTCGGGCGCGGTGACGTGCGCATTGACGTCAACGGGGCCAGGGAAGACAACAACAATTACCTCATTGATGGAATCTCCGCCTCCGACTACTCCTTCGGGGAGCTCGCCTACACGCCTGTCCCCAACCCGGACGACGTCCAGGAGTTCAAGGTCAGCACCAGCCTGTACGACGCAAGCCAGGGCCGTAACGGCGGGGGCAACATCAACGCTGTTCTGAAAGGCGGCACCGCCAGCTTCCACGGAGATCTTTGGGAGTACTTCCGCAACACATCGCTCGATGCGCACGACTACTTCCTGGGCAAGTTTGTGCTCAAGCAGAACATCTTTGGCGGCGATCTCGGCGGGCCAGTCGGCAACAGAGCCAAGTTCGGATTCTTCTATGTAAACTATCAGGGCACGCGCCAGCGCAGCGGCGATTCGCTGGGAACTTATATCAGCGGCGCTTCTGTTCCTTCGCTGCCCCAGTCGCGCGACTGCGCCACGCTCGTCGCCACCTTCTTTCCCAGCAGCAGCCCCCTGCCGTCCTACGCGAACCCTGGTAACGGTTCCTGCGGGCTCGATCCAGTAGCCGTCCAGATCCTCAATACCGCCGGTGCTCAGTTCGGCGGGACGGGTTCCAGTTGCGGCGGAGCACCCTGCCTTATTCCCAGCCTTGGCACGCCCGGCTACACTTCCGGCAACGTCAACACAGGCGCACTCACTCTCAGCACCCCCGGTCGCTACCGGGATGATCAGTTCACCGCCAACTGGGACAAGGATTTCAACCACAGCAAGGATCGCATCACCGAGCGCTTCTTCTGGTCGGACTCGGAAACCTACCAGCCATTCGGCGCCGATAACTTGCAGGTTCAAACCGGGTATCCCGCGATTGACACCAACATGGATTTCCCGCTGGACATCCCGCTGCGCGGACGCTTCGGCAGCGTCGCCGAGACTCACACCTTCACCAACAGTCTGATCAATGAATTCCGCTTCGGCGTCAACGTAATCAGCGATGCCCTGCTCAACGTTCCCGTCTCCGGCATGAACCCGGGAGCCCTCGGCATCAACAATATGGACGGACAGCTAAACACGTACCGACTGGAGTTTGTCGCCCCCAGCTTCCAGTTCGGTCCCTTCCCCAACCAGCCGCAGTCGGCGCTAGCCGATTCCTTCGTCTATCTCGACACCCTCAGTTGGACTCGCGGCCGCCACTCGTTTCGCTTTGGTGGCGAACTTGACCGCACGTCCGATCGCCGCAACCTCGCAGTGCTGAGCAATCCCCTGCTGGTCTTCGTGCCCGGCAGCGACCCGAACCACAACCTCACCAGCTTCCAGAATTTTCTGCTGGGACAGCCTTTCATCGGTGAAGGTGGAAGCGGCGCCTATAACCACGACTACCACCTTCCCGCCGCTTCCATTTTCGCGCAGGACGATTGGCGTCTCACTTCATCCCTAACTTTGAACGCGGGCCTGCGCGCGGAGTGGGTCGGAGCGGCGACCGACAGCCTCTGCCACCTTGGCAACACCATTCCTCTAAACGCCAATCCGCCAACCGGCCAGCCCTACGTGTGGCCGAGTTGTATAACCAAGGAAGGCTTTTCTGGCGTAACCGGCGCACTGAACGGCGCAGGCCTGAACAACGAATACGCAACCGTGGCCGAGCCCCGCATCGGCTTTGCCTACGACATTGGCGGAAGGCACAAGACAGTCGTCCGCGGTGGCTACGGCATTTATAGCGTCCGCGAAGACATCGGCGGCGTGGACAACCTGGCTTTTGCGCCTCCCTCCTACCCGCTGGCCTTTCCCGCCGGCAGCTATTCGAGCTTGGGCAATCTCTACGCGCCCGGCGGCGTGCCGCTCTTGCCCACCCTGGGCTCGCTGCCCAGCGCGTCAACCTTCGCCATGGTGCCCTCATTCTTCCAGGGATTTACCAGCGGAGACACCAGCGGGGCAAGCGGAGGCGCTGCCTTTTCCGGGACTGCCGACGCCTTTTTCGCGCCTTCCGTTCCGCTGCACTGGGTGGTGCCCACTACACAGCAATGGAATTTAACAGTGCAACGCCAACTGGGTGGAAACTGGGTCCTTGAAGTGGGATATATCGGCACCAAGGGAACGCGTCTGCGCTCCACCTTTGATCCTGATCAGCCCGCGCTGGCCAGCCCGACCAGTCCCGTCACCGTCACCTGCGGCAACCCGAATGTAACGCCGGTTGTGTCTTGCCTGCAACCGGGAGTAACGACGGGATCGCCCGTTACGATTACAGAAAACTCACCGGGCAATGCCATGGCGCGCGCGCCTTACCTGGCGATTGCTCCTTCGGATTTTGAAGCATTCTGGCCAAATTCCGATTCCCACTACCACGGTCTGCAGCTCACCGTTTCCCATCGCTTCTCGAAGGGACTGTATCTTCAGAGCGCGTACACGTACTCCAAGTCCATCGACGACGTTTCCACCGCCAGCGTCGCCTTCCTGACGCGCGTCAACAATCAGCTCAGCGGAGCCGCTTCCAAAGGCCTTTCCGACTTCGACCATCGGCACCGCTTTGTGACGAGTCTCAATTACACCCTGCCCTTCCTCGCCAAACGTCACGACGCGGCTGGATACGCTCTGGGAGGCTGGGAGGTTGACAGCGTCCTCGTAGCGCAATCGGGAGCGCCCATTACCATTCAGGACTCGAACGGTGGTTCTGACTATGCTCTGACCACCCCCGAACTGGTCACTGCGGATTTCGCTCCAGGCTTCAATTGCGGCAATGCCTTGAACTCGGGCAGCCTTGCCACGAAGATCGCCAATTGGGTCAATCCCAACGCTTATGCTCCTGTCCCCAATGTTCCGAACTCACCGGCTGGCACGGTTGCCTACACAAACACCGGCTTCGGCGATTCACCCCGCAATTGCATCGTCGGTCCGAAACAATTTAACTGGGACTTCACCCTCGGCAAGACCTTCAAGCTGGGCGAGCGGCAGAGCTTGCGCTTCCGCGCTGAGTTCTTCAACCTGCTCAACCATCCTTCCTTCCAGAACCCACTGAACTTCGGCTTTGCAGATGTCGAACAAGGGACTCACGTCGGTGAGATCACCCAGACCGTCGGCACCCCGCGCCTGATCCAGCTCTCACTCAAGTACGGCTTCTGACGGACGTTTTCTCGAACCATCCCTGACGCTGCGTGCTTCGCGCGCGTCAGGGAGCTTTTCCCCAATCTGCACGAAGGCTCCTGCCAGCCTGTTGCCTTCGCGTACACTCCCCGGCATGCACCTTTCCCGCGGCATCGAAAAATAACCGAAAATTCACAGCTTTTTAACCACTTTGGACATCAAAATACGTATCGTGAGGCGTTGGCGATCCCATCCCATGAACGGCCGAACCGCGGCGACGGGCCCTCTCGATCGCACCGTCGCGCGCCTTCTCGTCCGCCGGATATCCCGATGAGTACTGCGATCAAAGGCCCCGATCCCGAACCAGCCCATCACTACATCGTGCGCCGCACCATCGAAGCCTGTCGCGTGGCCAAGGAGGCCGCTGGCGCTGCTGCCGAAGGGATCGCCACCGGTTCCAACCCGCTGCTGAGTTCTCTCCGCCAGCGCGAGCGCGAACTCGATACCCTCGACATGGAAATCGACAGCGGCGTGACCACCGCGATCACCGAGGTCGGTCCCGCCGAGGCTCGCGAGCTGCTGGCCTGCATGAAGTTCATGATCGGACTGGAGCGCATCGGCGATTTGCTGCTCAGCTTTGGCACCAGTGCACAGGCGGCCGGCGGCCGTATCGATTCGGAGGACACGCGCGACCTGACGCAAATGGCCACCATCCTCGAAAAAATGCTGACCGATTGCGGCGAAGCCTTCTCCTCCCGCGAAATCGCCAAGGCCATCGACGTGCTTCGCGCCGACTCCGAAATGGATCGCCTGCGCAATCTCATCTTCCTGCGCCACATCGAAAATCCGGAAAACGTCCACCGCCAGGCCAGCCTGCAAGTCATTTTCATGACGCAGTCGCTCGAACGCGCCGGCGATCACGCCAAGAATCTTGCCGAAGAAGTTTGTCATTTCGTCAGCGGACACACCGTCCGCCACGTCCTGATGGCATACGACAAGCCCGTCGAGCAGATGTTCATCGATTACCTCCGCCGCCGCGACCAGCACCGCTAAGTTGTCTATCGTTCAGCGCACGCTGCTGGCGTACCGAATTCTAAATTTGCGACTGCGCGTGCCCAATCTTGAAATCCACAATTGACATCGCTGCTGCCGGCTTCTACCATCCGGTCAAAACGGCTCGGCGCCGCACTCGGTGGCCGAACCACGAGGGGCGTGTATGCTGAGTTCTCAAAACAATCGGCGGGTCCCACTCCAACAAACTCCAAAACAAAGCCCGGGCAAACAAACTTGGATGACTCAATCAGCTTTCGTGCTGGCCGTGCTGCTTATGATCGCATTCGTTGCGCTGGCTGCACCTCAGTTCCGCGAGGATCGCGACCGGATTCATGTTTCCCGCGAACGAATTGCGGCGGACTTCGGCGGCGGCAACGGGGGGAGGCCCTCCCCTGATGCCCTCTGCGAGGAAGAGGCAGCCGCGGTCGGATTTCATGTACAGACCGGCGAGTATTTCAACACCGCATGGCTCGACTGTGTCCACGTTCATGGTGATGGAAGGCTCGGAGACGAAAGAAGGATGACGGAACGAACCGGCAGTCCGGGCGGCCGGCCAGTATATGACGCGTTCTGCCCGCCGGGATTCGTGTTGCGTGGCCTTCGCGGACGAACCGGCGCTTCCATCGACGAAGCCGTGGGCATCTGCAGTCCGTTGCGCGAGATCGCTGACCGGATCCCGAATCCGCGGACCGAGTTCACTCAACCGGTCGTGCGCCCGAATCCGGGCGGACATCCGAGCGAAGCGTTTTGCCCGCCCGGCGGCGTCGTCACCGGCTTTCGCTCCAAGAGTGGCGAGTATATGGATCACCTCTGGCTTTTTTGCTCCGAACTGCGCCGCAACGACTAAGTGCGAAGGCGTTGAGCAGGTTGGGATTGAGCATTGATCGGCCAGCGGAGAGAGCTCCCGGTGCCTGACTTCGTCAATGTCTACGAAAACGCTACCCGAGCCGAAGCCTACTCGAAGCTCGAGTTCGCTAATACGTACCATCTCGCGTTCCGCGACTTGCCGGAGATTTTCCGGGCCCACGTCAAAGGAACTGCGGCGCTTGATTTTGGCTGTGGCACGGGCCGCTCCACCAGATTCCTTGCCAGGCTTGGCTTTTCAGCCGTGGGAGTGGACATCTCTGAGGACATGGTAGCCAAGGCGCGCCAGATCGATCCTCAGGGCGACTATCGGCTCATTCCTGGCGACAACATGAGCGCCCTGCCGCGCGAAGGCTTTTCTCTCATCCTCTCGGCCTTCACCTTCGACAACATACCGGGCATGGAAACGAAGGTCCGCTTGTTTGGCGGTCTCCGCAAGCTGCTAAAGATGGATGGAGTTCTGGTAAGCATCGTTTCGACGCCAGAGATTTACCTCAACGAGTGGTCGTCGTTCACGACCAGAGATTTTCCTGAAAACCGCAACGCCGGCCCCGGGGACGAGGTGAGAATCATCACGACGGATTTCGAGGATCACTCGCCTGCCGTCGACATTCTTTGGCCACACGCGTCGTATCTTGAGGTCTATCGCCGGGCGAGTTTGGAGGGGGTGGAAGTGCGCCGGCCGTTGGCCAAAGGCGACGAACCTTATCGCTGGGTCAGCGAGACGCAGATCGCGCCGTGGGCCATCTACGTGCTGCGCCGTGCGAGCTAAAACGCGCTTGTCATTCTGAGCGTTGGAGGGGCGCACGCGATGTCAAGAAACCTGCTTTTAATCTTCTGGGGAGGCTGGCAATCCACCGTGGAAGAGCGGCGCTTTAGCGCCGCGTCAGGGCTTAAAAAGGCACGGCTTTAGCCCTGCGAGCCCGTGAAAGGAATCACCCGAACCACTGATAATGATCCCAAAACTCCGCCCAACTTTTCTTCGGCCCGCCGCACACGAAAATATCCGGATGGTCCTGACTTTCTTCATTTTTCACGCCCAATGAATTCCCGTTATGCCCCGCCAAGCGGCAGCCGGTAAACGCCTCATCCCTGTCCTTCTGCGACCAGCCCATCACGATCAGCGTGGTTGGCGCCGGCGTCGGATACCCTCGATACCATCCCGAATTCGTCACCGTGATCGGCGGCGGCAAATGATACGCCGGGCCTAGAATTTCAATCGCTCCTGCCTCGCCGTAGTTTCCTACCAGCACGCCATAACTCTGCCGTTCCTCCGCCGTCAGCCCATCACGCACTCCCGCGACGGCCCTGACTAGATCGTCCCAGCCAATCTCTTCGCGCAGATCGCCATTATGTTTTAAAGCGAATTCTTTGAGCCGTCCGCCGGAAGCAAACGGAATGATGATCGCAGCGAAGAATAACCCACACGCTACGAGCGCCGGGAAGAAGACACCCTCCACTGCCCACCGCCAGCCTTGCTTCATCGATGTGACCCAATGTTCGCCCGCCGTTGCGCCCATCGCCAACAACATGGGGTACGCCGCCGCCAGATAATAAAACCTTCCCTTCGACACCCCGAAAAGCACAAACGGAATCACATACATCCAGGCGAGCATCCGATACCGCGCATCGCGGAAGAAGCAAATCAGCCCCGCAATCCACACCGGCGCAGAAGCATAGTTCGTGCAGATGCGAAACTGAAGGCGCACAAATCCGTCCGCACGCCCTTCCCCGACGTCGCGCACGTGAATGTGATGCAGAAAGTGGTACGAGATGAAATCGTGCCGTACCTGCCAAATCAGGTTCGGCAGACAGATCAAAAACGCGATCCCGACTCCAGCCCACAACCATCCACTCGCCAAATAGCGCCGTGCTCGCGTCAGCACCAACCCGCCGAAAATCCCAGCCATATAAAAGGTCATCGTGTACTTCGTCAACAGCCCCACGCCGATGGTCGCGCCGATCGCGAGCCACCATCGGGGATCGTCTGACTTCAGCATTCGAATGACGAAATATGCAATCAGCACCCACCACAAATAATCGAACGTCGAATACTGAAACTCCGTCCCCTCAAACAACGAAAGCGGCGAAAGTGCGACCGTGAGCGCCGCAGTTGCCTGGGCCAGACGTCCGCCGCCCAACTCTCTTGCCATCAGACCGGTCACCACAATGGCTGCCGCTTGCGCGATCACCGAAGCCAGGCGCAGTCCGATCAGCCAATGGCCGAAGATGGCCATGCTGATTCGCTCTACGAACGGCGTAAACGGGGGGTACGCCACGAACCCCCAATCCATGTGCAGCGCGTCGGTCAGGGTCTGCAGTTCGTCGCGATGTAAGCCGTAGCGCCCGTTGGTCAGAACATGCACCAGAGCCACTGCGCCTGCAATCGCGAGGACTACCACGGTGTCGCTGCGCGTGGTTGTTTGACGGGTTGCAGCCTCCGACACCAACTGTTCCTGATTCATACAGTTTTCCCCTTGGCACTGTTACGCACGGACCGGTGCGCCCGTTCCATGGGCGGCGACCTATGTTAGCGCAGGAGTGTTAACCCATGACGGTTGTCTCGGCAATTCGTGACGCGGTTCGAGTTGTGCCGCCATTGTTCTCCACATTCCATTTAGAATCTCGGTCAGTCATCACACAGATTGGGGAGGCTCTCCGTGATTTTTCGTCCATGTCTCATCTTGCTGCTTGCAAGCGCAGCTCTTGCGCAGACCGCGACTCAGCCAAAAACGTCCCAGCCGAATGTAGTCCACTACACCACCACCACGGCCAACGTGAAGTATTTGTTCGCCACGGCGGAGCCGGTGGCGCGGCTCAAGTCGGGCGACATTCTCGACACCAACACGCTCGACTGCTTCGGCAACGGAATCAAAAAGCCGGGCGACACACTGAGCATGGCCACGGGAGACAATCCGCTGGCGGGGCCGTTTTACGTGGAGGGCGCTGAGCCCGGCGACACGCTCGCCGTTAAGATACTTGACCTGCAGGTGGATGGGGATCAGGGCGTAGGCGCGTTCGCGCCCGGATTTGGCGCCATCAACGAGACCAATTACACGCCGATGCTACATGCGCCGCTCCCGGAGCGAATCTGGTTTTATCCCATCGATCACGCCGACAACACGGCGACGTTCAAGGCCATCGACTCGGATTTCAAGGTAAAGATTCCCGTGCATCCCTTCTTCGGGTGCATTGGCGTCGCGCCGGCAAACGGCGAAGCACGCAGTTCCGTCGTTCCCGCCGAGTTTGGCGGGAACATGGATTCGCCGGAAGCGAGTGTCGGCAACACGGTTTACTTTCCGGTGAATGTCAAGGGAGGGTTGTTGTACATCGGCGATGGACATGCTGCCATGGGTGACGGCGAGGTTGCAGGAACAGCGATTGAAGTCCCGCTGAAGGCGCGACTGCAGCTTAGCGTCATCAAGGGGCGCACCATCAGCTGGCCGCAGTTTGAAAACGACGATGCGATCATGACCGTGGGAGCCTATCGTCCGCTGGACGATTGTGTGCGCATCGCCTTCACCGAACTGGTGAAGTGGATACACAAGGATTACGGCTTGTCGGAGCTGGATGCGTACGAATTGCTGTCGAAAGTCGCGCGGATTCATTTGAACGAGATGGTGGACCCGAATTACGTGGTCGTGGCGTCGATCGAGAAGAAGTATTTGCCGAAGAAGAAGTGACTGGCCACCCCCACGTCTCGCAAAAGGCGCGAGACATGGGGCACCCTATTTTCCTTTGGTTGACAGCAATCCGAAGATCTGCAGTTCTCCGCTGCTGGCCACAAAAACCTGGCCGTTTGCGACCACCGGCACGATGTTGGCGTCGTTCGGAGGATTGGGCCACGTTCCCGCCGGCGAGTGATAAAGAAGCTTCATCGTTTTGCCGCCCGAGTCTGGATTGAAAGCGTAAAGGTAGACAGTCGGGCCTCCCTGCGGCCGCGACACCGTCCAGATGATGGCGTTCGATGTGCCGCTCGAAGAGACGCTGGTGAAAACTCCCGGATTCTGTCCGGTCGGGATGGTCGCCGAAGCGGTAACCAGGGTCAACGTCGGCTTGGACGATGTTGCCAGCTTCCACACCTTGATCGTCTTTCCGCCGCTCGAGACGACCCGCGCCGCGCCGTCGGTGTCCACGAAATACGACTCGCCGCACCAGCATCCGCCCACCGAATATATGCCCAGCACATTGTTCCTTGATGTCGAGTGACCGCCGAGGTTGTCCTCGTTCATCAGAAACATTCTGCCGTCTTTACCGGCGGCGACCGCCAGATGCGGCGTGCTGCCGGGCTGATCGGGAAGGACCATGACGCCGCCCGCGCCGATTTCCCAGTCGTCAAGATCCAGCGTGTCCTGGTTGTTCGGCGTGAACAGGTCGAGCACGCTGCTCAGGGTGGGCGAGACTTTCACCACGCTCTCCTGAATATTGGTGACGCCGTCGTAAGTCTGGTATTGCGAGTTGCCCGTGACGAAGAGAACGTTGCCGGAGTCGTCAGCGGCCGGGCCGTAGCCCGACATCCAGATGGAGGAGAGGAAGTAATCCTGCGGCGCGGTGGCCAGAATGTTGACCAGTTCGTTCGGGACGATCGGAGCCAGCGACGACGCGGTCCAGCCCAGCAGCCAGCCGCGCGAGTTGGCAGCCTGCCCATCGCAGAAGCTGCCGAAGGCGGCGTAGAGATTGCCGTTGCTGAGAAGCAGGGCCGGGCGCTGTCGCTGATAAAGAGCGTTGAAGTTCAGCGTCGTGCCGTTCGTGAGCGTATGCGAAGCACTGACGACCAGCGGCGTGACTTTGTCGGTGAGACTGCCGAGATCGAGCGCGTGCACCGTGTAGACGGGTCCACTCGCGCCTTGCGTGTAAGTGATCGCGTAGAGGGTGTTGCTGGCGGGATCGATCACCGGAGTCGAGTGAATGCCGAGACTGGGCGACTTGCCGCAAGCGGGCGGTGTTGCAACCGGCGTCCCGAAGTTCGGGTTGAGCAGCACCGCGCCGCTGTTGTAGTCAATGGCGTAAACGGTGTTGTTCTCCGTGGCAACGTAAACGACGTTATGCACTCCGGGACTGGCGCCGGCGGTAATGAGAACGTTCGGGGCAACGAGCGGCTGGCCGTCCACCTGAGCGTCGAGAGAGATCGTATTCAGGAGGCCGAACGTCTTCGTGTTGACGCTCGCCGGAGTGAGCGCGGTTTCGGCCTGGTTCCAGCCGGTGCGGTAGTTGTCGTAGTGGTAGGTGTAGATTCCGGTTTGTGCGTGGATGGAAAGGGCGGCAAGAGTGATCAGGGCCGCCAGGGCGAAACGACGCGCCGCGAAGGACACAAAACGTCGCGGCAGGAAGCGGCACAACAATGCGAAGAGCATTTACGATTTCCCCCTTGGAGGGCGCATCGTCAGCCAGGCCGGCGAAAATCGGGGAAGGGATTCGCCGCCGCCCGAGATGCTTACGATGCGGGCCAGAGCCGCCAATCTACGCGAAATCGCGCGGGTTGTAAAGGGCGGTCAGGGGTTAGCCTCAACGCATTAGCCTGACGTTTCGAATATCCGAGTTCTGTGCGGCGGATGGACTAAACCACATCCCTCGGTTTGACCTCTCAGCCTTTCACGATCTTCCTCGCCACCCCGTCCCAGACCGCGACGGAGCGATTGAAATACGCGAAGTTCGACAGGTGACAGCCGATGGCCGCGTGGTTGCCGAAAACTTCGTTCTCGGTCACCGGCTTCCGGCTGCGCACGGCGTTAAAGAAGTTGGCCTGGTGATCCACGGTGTCGTTGTAGTCGGGCGGGGTAGTATACGACTCGCTCTCAGCGTCAGTGCTTAACGTCAGCGGCGCCGGTTCAGGATGTTCCTTCTGCCATTGCTCCTGGTACTGCTCGCGGAGCGCCTTGGGCCAGCCTTTTATGGAATAACCCTCAGGCTGCGGGCGCGTGTCCTGTGGATTGTAGGTGAGCATTGCATCCCGGATGATCATCGTGCCCTTGGTGCCGTAGAAGCCGATAAATTCTCCGCCATCATTATTCAGGTTGCAGCGCAAAGTCACCTTGAAGTTGGGATAGTCGTAGAGAGTTTCAATCAGGTCGGGAAATTCGCGGCCGTCTTTGAAGTGATACAGGCCGCCGCTGGATTGCGCGCGCTGCGCCACCATGTTCACGCCGGTGATGAAGTGAATGCCGGATATCAAGTGCACGAACAGATCGCCGGCCAGCCCCTCACCGTAGTCCTCATAGCAACGCCAGCGGAAAAAGCGTACCGGGTCGAAGGCGCGCTTGGGCGCGCCGCCAAGAAACGTATTCCAGTCGATGGTTTTTTCGGTGGCGTCAGGAGGAATGGGGTACACCCAGGCCCCGCTGGGAGAGTTGCGGTCCCAGTAGGCGTTGATGTTGAAAACTTCGCCCAGCTTGCCGGAGTCGTAAATTTCCTTCGCCTTCGCGTAGAGCACGGAACTCACCCGCTGGCTGCCGATCTGCACGATGCGATTGTTTTTCTGCGCGGCCTCGACCATGGCGAAGCCATCTTCGACCTTGTGCGACATGGGCTTTTCGCAGTAGACGTCCTTGCCGGCGGCGCAGGCATCCTCGAAAATGCGGCGATGCTGGTGGTCGGTGACGGCGAGGATGACGGCATCAACGTCTTTGCGGTCCAGAATGCTGCGATATTCGCGCGTGGCGGCCACGCCGGGATTCTTGACCGCTTCGCGCGCGGCAGTGTGGCGGCTGTCGTACAGGTCGCAAACGCCGACGCATTCGACTCTAGGCAGGTGCGTGGTGGCTTCGAGAAGTTCGCATCCACGAACGCCGGTTCCGATGGAGGCGAAGCGGACAGTGTCGCTGGGTGCGCCGTTACCCGGTAAGCCACGCGGAGAGGCCAAGAGCACATGGGGCTGGAGAACAGTCTTCGTGAACGAGGCGGCTGCCATCGCGCCGCTACCAAGCTGGATGAATTGACGACGGGTGAAAGGATTGCGAGCCATGGAAGTTGCCGCCCTCGTGATGAAACTGGAAATTGTCCGACGGCCTGTGAGCCGATCAGAGCCGGAAATTATCCCACAGCGGGGAAGGACAACATGAGTCGATTTTGCCGAGGTCGTATGATTAGGGGTTTAGCCGCGAATTTGCGCAAAGGATTCGGAGAGCGCGCCGCGAGCCTTCTGGACTAACCAGGGGTACAGCAGGAAGAGTTGGAAGAAAAAATTGAAAGGGCCGTGACATTGGTTATGCCCTAGCCGCCAGCTCCTGCGAGGGAGCTAACAACGTGGGTGCATGTACCGTCACAGCCCCTTGATGTAATCACTGCTTTCGCAGTCCCAAACCCCGACTACCCCTCGCAGAGCCGTCGGTTTTTTCAGGTCTGGTCGCCCTGCAGGTTGCCCCGCCTAGCTGATCACCCAGCCTACGTCGGACTGGCTCAGTATTATTGTGCCAACCCTTTCAGCCGTCGACGATGCCAAGTTAACAGAGCATTCATAAAAGTCAACGCAAACTTTCGGTGCAATCGCGTTTTCAAAACCTGTGCATAACGAGTAACGCAAATGACTGTGATAGCGAAGGTTACAAAAAATGGAATTTGTTCCGGATGAGTTTTGCACAGATGTTGCACAGTAGTACAAAAAGATTGGAAACTCTTGAAAGGGAACCAAATAATTCATCTTGACCCGGAATAATATTGGGGGCATCTTACAAAAAGCACGTCACCAGCGAAGTGATATCAGAACTCGTGGCTTACGTAGACGGAGGTTGCCTGGGAAATCCGGGGCCTTCCGGTATTGGCGTAGTGATTAACGGCTGCGCAGCCGAACCGGTGCGCATTGCCAAGTGGATTGGCCATCAAGATAACAACGTTGCCGAATACGCGGCGCTCATGGAGGCGCTGCAGTACGCAGTTGCGCGCAAGGCGCACAAGTTGCATGTGTATTCGGATTCGCAAGTGGTCGTCAAGCAGATGACGGGCGAGTACACCTGCCGCAGCCCGCGCCTCTACTCCCTGCATTGGACCTGCCGCAAACTGGCACGGGCGCTAAAGTTTTCCATCTCGCACGTTCCCCGCGAGGATAACGTCGAAGCGAATCGCCTGGCGCAGTCGGCGCTAAGGCGGCGCAGCGCACCCAGCAACTAGCCGAACGCACTGGCCAGCCCCGGCTCGATTGAAGACGCCACGCACCATTCCCGTTTCGGGAATCTGCTCAATTTTTCTTTCGCCTTCCTTGCCTGAGGTTTTCAGAAACACTTGAATGGAAGTATGGGCCAAGCCGCTGAGTCCCGCCGAAAGCGGCAGCAGCGGGGGTGGGGAGAGTGAAGAGGCAGAAACGGAAGATCATCAAGAATCCGAAGGTTCGCGGAGAATGGGTGGAATCCGTATTCATGGCGCGGGCGAACGAAGAAGGACTGACCGTCAGCAAACCGTGGGGCGATTCGAAGACCTTCGATTTCGTTGTGGGCCGCCCGGGACATTTCGTCAGCGTGCAGGTTAAATCTACGGCCGTTTTCATGCACTCCGGCTACCCCGTGGCTGTGCGGCACGGTAATGAACGCTATGCGCGAGGCTCGTTCGATTTCCTTGCCGGCTACGTGGTTCCCGAAGATGCCTGGTATATCATTCCGGCCGCAAAGTTCGCGGGCATCGCGCGCCTGACTCTTTGCTCGACCTCGGATGAGGCCCGCTACGAAGAATATCGCGAGGCGTGGCATCTTTTGCGCGAGGCTGTCGGCGCACGCTCCGTGGTCGTGGAACCCGTGGTCGCACAAAAAGACTCGAAGCCCTCAAGTGAGGCGCTCGCGCCCGGCCCGAAACCCGCGGACAGGTTTCCCACCAACGCCTACGAACGGGTGCAGGCCGCGATGGACTTCTGCCGAAAGCAGCTGCAAGGCACCGGCGGGGCTCATGAGAAGGAAGACGAGGAAGAAGAACAGGAGACCTGAGGAGGCTGCCCCACCCTTCGCGGTTTTCGAAGGGTGGGGATCACGCTACATGACGCACGGTAAGCTGTGCTTTTTGCAATTCGTCCACTACGACCGGTCCGGCCTCGTCGTACGCGTAATGACGAAAACTGCTCCACCTCCACTGTTGTGGTTCCAGAACCAGCTTTCGAGTCACCGGATTCCGGTGCATGTAGCGGAGCTTCTCTGCGCGCTTGCGGTCGGTGAACACGACGAAATCGTAGAAACGCCGCTGCCAGACGTGTCCTTCTTCAAGAGCAGTTTCCCACAACGAGTTCTGCCCCGGGTTCGCGCGGACGCGCAGGTGCCGCAACAGTTTGCGGGCGAAGCTTTGCTTGAGCGCCTGCATGACGGTTGACGGAGTGCCGCGCGCTGGTTCCGAGATCAGCAGGTGAACGTGCTCCGGCATGACCACGTAGCCTTTAATTACGAAACGATAGCGCCGACGGACCTGTTCCAGAACCTGCAGAAACAAGTCCCGGTTCCGCGAGTTCCCCAGCAGCGGGCGCCGCTCGAAGCAGCTGGTGGTGATAAAGTGCAGATACCCGGCGCCGTAGTAACGGTGCAGTCGTTTGGGCACGAACCGGATGTATCAGAGTCGTGCGATGCGAGTCTGTGACGGGTGAACCTTGCGTACTCCCCACCCTTCGAAAACCGCGAAGGGTGGGGCAGCCGACGCCGTGGCGCTGCGAGGGTGGGCCAGCCCGCCCGAGTAATGCCGTTGTTAGGATCAAGATCGCCCCAACGATGATTTCAAACATGGCGCACCTCCCGATCTTAAACTGGAAGCATACGCCCAGCCTTGTTTCAAATGCCTAATCCCGTTAATTTCTCCTTTGTTATCTGGCAGATGCGAGAATCCCCCAAAATTCTCTTGACAGGTTTCATGGTGTTGTAGTTTAGTATAACACTAGTTGGCAGTGATGACTTCCCAGCCTGTGCACGGGATCAAGAAGCCACCCCGGCCAAACTTCACATTTTGGGGAGTGTGCCAGATGAAATCCCATCGGTCGTTATTTGTGCAACCACAAGCTTCTGTACAACCACAAGCACAAGTGCGAGCAAAAGCAGCGGTTCTCAGCCTCGCTTTCTCAGCTTCGTTGATTTTTCTTTCCACCGCCATTTCCACCGCAGCCTTCGCCCGATCTTCCTCAGAAGCGCCCGACGCTCCGAAGGCGGACGCAGCGAAAACCGACTCGCAGAAATCCTTCGACAGACTGAAAACCATCGCCGGCGAATGGGAAGGTGCGGCGGCTGTCGATCCGCCGATACCCGGCACGGGCCATGACAACAAAGCGCTGCACATCACGATGCGCGTTACTTCGCGAGGCAACGCGATCGTGCACGAACTGCAGGAAGCGAATACGCCGTTCGATTTCCAGAAGTACGACCATCCGGTGACGATGCTTTATCTCGACAACGATCGGCTAACGCTGATCCACTACTGCGACGCCGGCAACCGGCCGCACATGGTGGCGCGGCCGTCGTCGGCCGATGGGAAAAAGGTCGAATTCGATCTGGTCGAGGTTGCCGGCGGGAATCAGTACGGGCACATGGACCACGCCGTCTTCACTTTCATCGACGACAACCACCACACCGAAGACTGGACTTACATGATGCCCGGAGATAAACCCATGCACGCGCACTTCGATTTGCAGCGGGTGAAACAGTAGGGGAAGCCCATGCGAAGTCCCACCCTGTCGCAAGGGGCGCGACAAGGGTGGGGCAACCACTGTGGCGAAAATCCCCACTCAAGCCAAAAGCGGGCTTGAATGGGGCACCCTCGAGATCTATAGGGATCATTGGATAACAGGAATGGATCGCGAATGGAACGACAATCAGCCGATTTACCGCCAGCTGCGCGACCGTGTGGTCGCCATGATTCTCGAGGGCGTGCTGAAGGAAGGCGATGCGCTGCCCTCGGTGCGCACGGTCGCGGCCGAGTACCGGGTGAATCCGCTGACGGTGCTGAAGGGCTATCAGGAACTGGTGGACGAGGGGCTGGTCGAGACCCGGCGCGGCCGCGGCATGTTCATCAATACGGGAGCGAGGAATCTTTTGCTGGCGGGCGAGCGGCAGAAGTTTCTGGCGGAAGAATGGCCGAGAGTTTACGCGAACATTCAGCGGCTCGGGTTGAATGCGGAAGAGCTGCTGAATGGCAAGCCACCGTTAAAGGATGTAGATCATGACTGAGCTTAAGAGGAAGCGAGCCAAACGCGCGGTCATTGCGGCGCAAACATCGCGCCGCATCGCGCGGCTCGCCCAGATTCCTCGCTGCGCAAAGGACGCTTGCTCGGAATGACATCTCAAATGGCATGCATAGAAGCACGCGGCCTGCGAAAAGTCTTCGGCACGACCGTCGCGCTCGACGGCGTGAACCTGCGCGTCGAGGAGGGCCGCATCCTCGGCCTGATCGGACCCAACGGCGCGGGCAAGACGACCGCGCTCAACGCGATTCTTGGCCTCACGCCCTACGAAGGAGAACTGAAAGTTCTCGGCCGCGATCCCTGGAACGAGCGTGAGCGGCTGATGTGCGACGTCTGCTTCATGGCCGACGTCGCGGTGCTGCCGCGCTGGATTCGCGTGTCCGAGGCGCTCGACTATGTGGCCGGCGTGCATCCGCGATTCGACCGCGCCAAAGCGGAGGGCTTTCTGGCAAAAACCACCATTCAGCGCCACAGCAAAGTGCGCGAACTGTCGAAGGGCATGGTCACGCAGCTGCACCTGGCGCTGATCATGGCCATTGACGCGCGCTTGCTGGTGCTCGATGAGCCGACCCTTGGCCTCGATATCCTTTACCGCAAGCAGTTCTACGACTCCCTCCTCACGGAATATTTTGATAAGACGCGGACGATCGTCGTGACCACGCACCAGGTGGAAGAGGTGCAGCACGTGCTCACCGATCTGATGTTCATCGATCGTGGCCGCATCGTTTTCGATTGCGGCATGGAAGAAATCGAGTGGCGCTACTCGGAAGTGACTGTGGGCCCAGAGCAACTCGCTGCCGCCCGCGCGCTTAAGCCGATGCATGAACGCCAGATGCTCGGCCGCAGCATTCTCCTATTCGACAACGTGGACCGCAAGCAGCTCGCCGCTCTGGGCGAAGTGCACACGCCGAACATCGCCGACCTGTTCGTGGCTGTGATGGGCAATCCCGCGGCGGCGCCGACGCTCAATGGCGCGAACAAGAATGATGCGAAGAATAACTATCAAGGAGCTGTGCGATGAACGCTTCAGCCAATGCCATGCCCGCACAAGCCATGCCATCTGCGGCTCTCGCGCCGACGCGTCCCTTCTACTGGTCGGTGCGCCGCGAACTGATGGAGTACCGGTCGATCTATCTGGCGCCGCTTGCCATCGCCGGCGTGATCCTGCTCGGCTTCCTTTTCTTCCTGGCTGGATTGCCGCACACGATGAGGCACTCGATGATGCTCGATCCGGGACATCAGCGCGATGCGCTCGCCCATCCTTACAACCTGGCGGCGAGTCTGATTATGATGGCGGCATTCATCGTGAGCATCTTCTATTCGCTCGATGCCCTCTACGGGGAGCGACGCGAGCGCAGCATCCTGTTTTGGAAGTCGCTCCCGGTCTCCGATCTGACCACGGTTCTGTCGAAGGCAAGCATTCTGCTGCTCGTCCTGCCAATTGTGGCCTTCGCGATCACGTTGGGCGTCGAATTGATCATGCTGATCGTGAGCAGCGCGGTGCTGGCGGCCAGCGGCCAGAGCGTGGCGGCGTTTTGGAACCAGTTGCAGCTGTTCCATGTCATGTTCCAGCTGCTCTACCACCTGGTGACCATCCACATGCTCTGGTACGCGCCGATGTACGCCTGGCTGCTATTGATCTCGGCCTGGGCGCGCCGCGCTCCATTCCTGTGGGCGGTGCTGCCACCGTTCGCGATCTATATCTTCGAGAAAACCGCGTTTCACACTTCGTATTTCGTGGCGTTCCTGCAGGATCGCTTCAGTGGAGGAAATGAGGCGCTGGACAAAATTCACGGCAACTTTCCCATGGATCCTGGCATGGTGATGACTCCCCTGTCTTTTCTGCTGACGCCGGGCCTGTGGCTGGGGTTGCTGTTCGCGGCGGCGTCTCTGTACGCCGCGGCGCGGCTGCGCCGCTATCGAGGGCCGATCTAAGAATCGTCGCAATACGGGTCGTCGCAACAACGATCGTCGCAAAAGGAGGACACGTCATGAACAGCGCCGCGGTCACAAAACGAATTGACCAAGCGCCGCGTGCGAGTACTGCTGTCAGTGGCAACCGGTCGTCACGAAGCACATTGGTTGGCGCGTACTACGTGCTGACGATCCTGGCGGGCGCATTCCTTCTGTTCTTCCACGGCAGGCTGGCCTTTGCAGCGGACGTGATCGCGAGCGCTGTCTACCTCGCTGTTACAGCTCTCTTCTGGGCGTCCGCGTTGAAGGATGAACGCCAACGCCGGCTTCGCTGATGACGAAGCGTAGGGTTGAAGCCGCAGCCATCACTTGCTCATAAACTTTTGTCTTAGTACCTCTGAGGTTCCCGTGTGACCGCGAATTCTTGACACTTCCAGTGGCGCGGGCGAGACTCCAGTTATTGCTGCTCAACATTCGAGGTGAGCGGGCCGCGGCAGGACTGTGCCCTGGCTTCCCGCTTCGGAGTATTTACGAAGAGCAATAAGGACGGGTTCTTGCAGCGCGACGGCACAACTCAAGGCAGCGTATCGGCAGGACTCGCGGCCGCCCGCGCGGCCATTCCGGCTGCTCTAGCCACCGGCGTGCGTTTTCCCGGTGAGGATGGCGGCCACTCTCTGGCGGAAATGGCTCAGCGCGATCTGGATGCTGCGCTGCAATTGCTGGCGGACCGCGCACAGTACATCACGGGAGCGAACGGGGCGGCAATCGCGTTGCGCCGCAGCGGAAAACAGGACCTGCTATGCCGCGCCAGCATCGGGGCGAACGCGCCTGAGCTGGGAGCGTTGCTTTCCACAGAATTCGGACTTTCCGGCGAGAGTGTGCGCACGCGCAAAGCCCTGCGCTGCGACGACGCCGAGCGCGATGCCCGCGTCAACCGCGAAGTCTGCCGCCAGTTGGGGATTGCCTCCGTGGTCGTGATGCCGGTTGTCCATGACGATGAAGTGCTCGGCGTATTCGAACTTTTTTCCGGCGAGGCCCATGCTTTTGGCGAGCGCGATCTTTCCGCGCTCGAACGCCTGAGCGAGATGGTGGAAACCGCTGTGCGGTTGGCCCGTGCCGCCGAACAGGTTCCCGAACCACTGATGCAGGGGAAGCCTCCGGTTCGGGTTCAGGCTGCGCCCGGTGCGGAAGCGACGAACGCGTCCGCGGCGCAGATCCCGCGACTTGCCTCGTCACCCACAGCAGCCCTGCGCCCTGTCGCGTCCAAATCTGAAGCAAGCGGATTGCTCAAGCCAGCGGCGCCGAAGAAGCTGCTGCTCTGGTCGGCTCCGCTCCATGCGGGAACAGAAGGTCAACAGCCCGTCGAAACCGAGCCCAGCCTTGTGCCGCCAGTCTTGCGCGGCTTGCGCAAGTGCGAGGCCTGCGGCTTCCCCGTTTCCGCCGGTCGTGCCCTGTGCGTCGAGTGCGAAGAGAAGAGATGGCGCGGGCAACTGAAGAGGCCCCAGACCTTCCCGTACTCGGCTACGCCACAGGCACCTGGCTCCCGGGCGATTTCTGCACCCGCAGCCGCACCGCCTGTGCGAGGGTTTGCGGCGGCGCGGTCTGCGCCGGTTGCTGGGCAAGCGACTCTAGCGACGGAACCCAAGGCGAGCAAAGCTTCAATCTTGCCGGATGTGCCTGAATCTAAAACGATTACGGCCACGGCAGTGGCCACGGTGCCGGTTTCCGCCGCTCCCGAACAAACGGCGCTCGTGGCGACTGGGAACGTTTCCGAATCATCTTCTCCGGCCTTTACTTTGAGCGCCGGATTGCAGCCGTCGCAATCATGGTTCTCCGCCAATAAGTACATTCTTGGGGCAATTCTGGCGTTCGCAGCGACGCTCGCCGCCATTCTGTTACTACGTTAGTTACTCCGCTCGAAGAGGCGTTCGTGGTCCAAATCATACAACTCCCGAATCGCCGGAAATCCTTGACAACACAGGCAACTCTGCTAAAGTGCGAAGGAAAGGTTTCGATGACACAATCCGCAGGTGCCCCGGTTATGAAGAATGTCTACGAAGTGTTGCGGCAGAAAGAGATGGAACTAACCCGTTTGGAGAAGGAAGTGGAGGCCCTGCGCCTGGTGGCTCCGCTCCTCTCCGAGGAAAAAGAGTCTGTGTCCGAGAAGCCGACCCTGGCCACGGCCGTGAATGGCCCGCAAGCCACCGCCCGGATACCGATTCCGAGCTCGCCGGCGATGCCGGCGCCGCAGCCGGTGCGCGCCGCGGGATGGGAAGACGGCGCGAAGCGCTGGCCATAGACTCTGGCCGAGGTAGGCAAAGGACATGGGAGTGCGCGGCTCTGGAGTTTTCTCTCTCAGCCCGGGACACGAGTCCCGGGCTGAAGTGTATGGGTAGAAGTTTGCGGGACGAGGCTCCCCATCTGGCGCGGCAGCGCGACAGCGCGATCACGAACACGATCAGGAGGTGGCTATGAGGAAAAGCATCACGACGTACATGTTGCTGATGGGAGCGGTAATCGCGGTGTGCGCGTCCGCGGCCCGGGCCAAGGACAAGAACCAAGAAATGCAGGGGACCATCGTATCGGAGAATTCGGTTGCCTGCGGGTCCCAGAGCAAAGGCAAGAAAACTTCTGACATCATGTGCCAGGAATACGTAATTCGCACCGACACGACCGAGTATCACGTGCGGCAGGAAAAAGAGGCGCACAAAGAACTGCTGCCAGTGAACGCGCCCGTGGAGCTGACGATCAGCAAGGACAAAATGAAGTTCAAAGTGAACGGCAAGAGCTACGAGATGCTGGTCGTTTCCGAAGCGGCCGTGACTGCGCAGCCGGCGCCGACTCCGGCCCCGGCTCCCGCGCCGAAGCAGTAGTCGTCGAAGCAACACGCTTCCGCCTTCGCTCGTGATTCATGCGCCGACAATTTCCCTCAACGTCGCCAGCAGGCGGTCGACCTCTTCTGCCGTGTTGTAGTGCACGAGGCCGATGCGCAGGAATCCGCCGGACTTTTCCACGTCAAGATGCTCGGTGAGGTTGAGGGCGTAATAATTGCCGTCCCAGGTGAAAATGCCGCGCTCGCCCAGGCGGGTGGCGAGCTCCAGCGGCGAGTGGTTTTCGATTCTTACTGCTAAAGTTCCGCAACGCTCATCAAACCGCGCCGGATCGGTGATTCCGTAAATCTTCAGGCCGGGGATTTTCTGGAGGCCCGCAACGGCGCGTTCCAGCAATGCGCGTTCGTGCCGATGGATGAGCTCGTACGCGGCTTCGATGGCGGCGCGTCGCGTGGATGTTTGGCCTTGGCTATGTCTCTGAAAATGGCGTGCCCCACCCAACGCGGTTTTCGTTGGGTGGGATCGTCCGAGGTCCGCAATATAGTCCACGCACGCCGTAATGCCGGCGATGCACTCGTGGTTGAGCGTGCCGTACTCCCAGCGAAAGGGAATCGCGTCGGTGAGCGGGCGGACTTTGTAGGGACGAAAGCGCTTGAGATGCTCGCGCTTGCCGTAGAGCACGCCCATGTGCGGGCCGAAGAATTTGTACGTCGAGCAGACGAGGAAATCGCAGTCGAGCGCGGCTACGTCGATCAGGCCATGCGGCGCGTAGTGAACGGCGTCGACGTAGGCGAGCGCTCCCGCGGCATGCGCGAGGCGCACGATCTCCCGCACCGGATTGATCGTGCCGACGGCGTTCGAGGCGTAGCCGACGGCGACCAGCTTCGTCTTCGAATTGATTTTCGACGCCAGGTCGGCCATGTCGAGCGTGCAATCTTCGTCGTGGATCTCGGCCCAGCGCACGGTGACTCCACGATCGTTTCTTTGGCAGTCTTCGGCCATCGCGAGCCAGGGAGAAACGTTGGCGTCGTGATCGAGGCGCGTGACCACGATTTCATCGCCCGGCTTCAGATCGCGGCCAATCGCGCGCGAGATGGCAAACGTCAGCGCGGTCATGTTCAGGCCGAAGACGACTTCGTCAGCGGCGCAGTGAAAGAAGTCGGCCATTGCCTCACGTGCGGCAGCGATGACAGCGTCGGTGCGGCGGCTGGTGGGATAGTTGCCACCGGAGTTGGCGTTGTCACGGCGCAGGTAGTCGGAAATGGCGTCGATCACGCGCTGGGGAACCTGCGTTCCGCCCGGACCGTCGAAAAATATGGCGGGATGGCCGTTGACGGTTTGCGCGAGCGAGGGAAATTGCGCGCGGATTTGAGGGAGTACGTTCGCAAGGTCGGGGGCGCCGGAGATTGACACGGGCTGTTCGGTCGTCGACATATGAGCTTCTATTTTAGAATGCCTGATTCTTAGGGTGCCGGGTGCCCCATTTCTCGCGCTCTTTGCGAGAAGTGGGGCCTTTGTCTGCATGCACTCAGAATCCCCTCTTCGAATCCAGCAGAATCGTCACCGGGCCTTCATTCACCAGTTCCACCTGCATCATTTCCTGAAAGCGTCCGGTCTCACAGCGCAGCCCGAGATCCTGTACGCGCGCGACGAAGAACTCATACAGGCGCCGCGCCTGCTCCGGTGGCGCGGCGGCATCGAACGAGGGCCGCTTGCCGCGCCGGGTGTCACCATACAACGTGAATTGCGAGACCACCAGCACGCTGCCGCCAGCCTGCTGTACGCTCAGGTTCATCTTTCCGTCTTCGTCTTCAAAAATGCGCAGGCTGGCAATCTTCTCCGCCAGATAACTCGCGTCGGCCTCGGTGTCCTCGTGTGCCACACCAAGCAGAACCAGCAGTCCAAGCCCGATTTCGCCGCTCGTCCATTCGTTGACGCTGACCTTGGCGCGGGTCACGCGCTGCACAACGGCACGCATAATCTCATCTCTTCGTCGTTGCTCAGAATAAGTTGCGCCCGGTGCGCAGGCTAGGTGTTGGGATGAGGAAACCTCGACTCATGAGCCGCCACACACTGCCAGCGCCCGTCCCGATACACATATACATCGGTGAATCGAATCTTATCGTTTAGCGGACCGCCGCGAATTGCCGATATCGTGCTCGCCACCCCGCGAATGTAAGCGACATCACCGTAGATATGTGCATGCAACTCCGACAGTTCATGGTGCACTCCCTTGTGGTCGGCGGCGCGCACCAGAACCGTGTGCCTGTCGGCCAGAACGCCTGTAGGACCGGCATCTTCGAACTCATCGGCCAGAATGCACATGAGCGCCTGAACGTCCTGCTTTTCCAGCGCCCGCGCCCAGGTCTGCTCGATCTGGACGATGGCGGCTTCGTCCTTGGCCTGACCCGTGGGGCACGAGGCGGCGCAGAACACGGGACACATGACTAGCCCCAGCAGCAACCACCATGCGTGTTTCACGCCGAACTCCTTTTTCCTTTCGCGCGACCGCGGCACCATCATAAATCGTCCGCAGAACCCGCCCGCGGGTTTGACCCCGGCAACGCCAACCTTTAGGATTCAGAGGTGCCAGAGTTGCCATCCCAGGTCAACCCTTGCGTCGCCGGAACCAACGCCGCTGTTTCTTTACACTGATTCACCGGGACCATTACACTACACACTCGCCATTTTCCGTACAGCAGTGCGAACATAACCGGGACGCAACCCAGAGAGAACTGCGATTGCAACCGAAATACCGAATTCAAATCTAATTCTTGCAGCAAACGAGGAGACACATGGCAGCCGTAGACGAGAAGGTTAAACAGATTATCGTGGAGCAGTTGGGAGTGGATGAGGGCGAAGTCACCTCGAGCGCGTCGTTCGTCGACGACCTGGGCGCCGATTCGCTCGACACGGTCGAACTGGTCATGGCCTTCGAAGAGGCCTTCGACATCGAGATCCCCGACGAGGACGCCGAAAAGATCCGCACCGTGCAGGACGCCGTCGACTATATCGGCAAGCACGCGAAGGCGAGCAAGTAATTGGGACGCAGGGTCGTAGTCACCGGCCTCGGCTTAATCTGCGGCGTCGGCAACTCCACCGAGGAAGTGTGGAAGGGTCTGCTCGCGGGCAAGAGCGGTGTCGGCCGCATCACGGGTTTCGATGCATCGAACTTCGCCTGCCAGATCGCCGCCGAGGTCAGAAACTTCGACCCGCTCAGCTACATCGAGAAAAAAGAAGTCAAGAAAATGGCGCGCTTCATCCACCTGGCCATTGCCGCCAGCGATGAAGCGATGAAAATGTCGGGGCTGAAGATCACGCCCGAAAACGACGAGCGCGTGGGCGTGCACATCGGATCCGGAATCGGCGGATTCGACATCATTGAACGCGAGCACGAAGAGCTTTTGAAGGGCGGCCCGCGCAAGATCTCTCCTTTCTTCATTCCTTCCGCCATCATCAACCTTGCCGCCGGGCAGGTATCCATGCGCTACGGGGCCAAGGGACCGAACGAGGCCACGGCGACCGCCTGCACCACCAGCGCGCATTCCATTGGAGATTCGTTCCGCATCATTCAGCACAACGACGCCGACGTGATGATCGCCGGCGGCTCGGAAGCTGCTATCACGCCTATGGGCGTGGGTGGGTTCGCCGCCATGCGCGCGCTCTCCACGCGCAACGACGAACCCGAGAAGGCCAGCCGTCCCTGGGACCAGGCCCGCGACGGCTTCGTGATTGGCGAGGGCGCCGGCATCATGATTCTGGAGGAGATGGAGCACGCCCGCAAACGCGGCGCACGCATCCTGGCCGAGCTTGCCGGCTATGGCATGAGCGGCGACGCCTACCACATCACCCAGCCCGCGCCCGAGCACGAAGGCGGGTTCCGCGTGATGCGCAACGCCGTGCGCGACGCCGGCGTCGCGCTCAACGTGGTCGGCTACGTCAACGCGCACGGCACGTCCACGCCGATTGGCGACACACTCGAAGCGCATGCCATCCGCAACTTTTTCGGTACGCACAAAGTCGCGGTGAGCTCCACGAAATCCATGACCGGCCATCTGCTCGGCGGTGCCGGTGGACTCGAGGCGGGCATCACCGTGCTGGCCCTGCGCGACCAAATGCTGCCGCCGACGATCAATCTCGAAAACCCCGACCCGGACACGGCTGGCATGGACCTGGTGCCCAACCACTCGCGCAAGGCCGAAGTCGAATACGCCATGACGAACTCGTTCGGCTTCGGCGGCACGAATGGCGCGCTGCTGTTCCGCCGGTGGAGAGAGTAGCTCCCTCCAGACCGTACAGCCGAGGCGGCTGTCCCTACATGAACCGTGCCACACCCTTAAATGGAGCCTGCTGGTGACCTTCGGTTTTTGCGGGCTGCAATCGGCTCATTTCAGGCCAGTTCGCGGGGTAATGTCCTTTCTCGCGTAACCCTAGAAAAGTAATGAACGTCTGCACTCATGCGAGTTGTACTTTGGGACTTTGCCACGGGCGGCGCGAGACTCCACAATGATTTTGAAAGTGGAGTCTAGAGTTTTTCCCCGACCTATGGATAAAGCTTTCGCATCGGCCAAATCTGCTCCTGTGCTTCCTAGTCTTAGACCATCTGTTCTTAATCCAGCTCCTCTTAACACAGCTCCTGTTAACCCAGCCATCTCCGCGCGCAAGGCCACGGCTCGCACCGCGCTGGTCGGGCTGAATGAATCGGCGCGCGCGTTGCTCGAGGAATGCTTCCGCCAGTTCGGCATTGAGCCGGTAACGATCTCGGCGAACGCGGCGGAGCGCCTGCACAAGGAAAAATTCGAAGCCTGCGTGCTCGGCCTGGGCAACGGAGCCGATATGCTGATGGAAGCGGCGCGCAGCTCGCGCTCGAACAGCCGCTGCGTTCTGTATGGCGTGGGCGGCAACGCGCAGCAGGCGATGAAGTACTCGAAGTACGGCATCAACGCCATGTTCCACGAGCCGCTGGAACGGCAGGCGGCGCTGAAGCTGATCCGCGCGACGCGCATGCTGGTGCTTCACGAGTTCCGGCGGTACGTGCGGATTCCGGTGATGACCGAAGTGTCGGTGATCGGCGAGAAGGTGCGGTTCAGCGCAAGCAGCATCGAGATGAGCACCGGCGGCATGTCGCTGCGCACGCCGGAAGACGTTCCGGTGGGCACGAACGTGGAAGTTTCGTTCTCGCTGGTGACGCTGCCGCGCATGGCGGTGAAGGGCGTGATCAGCTGGCGCAAGCCCAAGCTGCTCGGGGTGCGGTTTGATCAGCTGGATGAGCGGCGCAAGAAGGTGAAAGTCTGGATCGATTCGTATCTGGAGAATTAAGCAGTCACGTGCTGTCTCGAGTGGACTCATTCATAAATCATCGGTCGTGCCCGGCACTGCGGTGCCGGGCTTTCTTATTTCGCCGCTCGGCGGCTTTTGACGGGCGGAGGAATGCCTCCGCCCCTACACGAGCGCTGGACTGGGTGGACGAGGGCGTCCGCTCCAAGGGCCGATCCTCCACACCCTCATGCTATAATCGTTCATTCTCAGTCGCTTAGAGCACGGAGGACTGTATCGACAAGCGTTTTATCCGCACCAACGATCGCATTCGGGCGCGCGAAATTCGGGTGATTGACGACGAAGGCAATCAGCTCGGCGTCATGCCGCCCTACGAAGCGCTCAAGAAAGCCCGCGAAAAAAATCTGGATCTGGTTGAGATTGCGCCCACGGCGCAGCCTCCTGTGTGCCGCATTACCGATTACGGGAAGTATCTCTACCAGCAGGAAAAGAAGGATCGCCAGGCCAAAAAGCACCAGAAGACAATTACGATCAAAGAGGTCAAGTTCCGCATTAATGTGGACGACCACGATTACGAGACCAAGAAGAATCACGTGCTGCGGTTTCTGGACGAGGGCGACAAAGTCAAGGCGACGATCTTCTTCCGCGGTCGCGAGATGACGCGGACCGGCCTGGGACGGCAGATTCTGGAGCGGCTGATTAAAGACGTAGAGGCGCAGAGCATTGTGGAGTTTCGCCCGCGACAGGAAGGCAACACGCTGCACGCGATTCTGGCGCCGAAAAAGCCCGAGACGGGGGGAAAGCCGAAGCAGCCGCCACAGGGTGGACAGCCGCGGCCGGCGGGCACTTCGCCGAGTCCACAGCCAGTGGCTCCGGCGCAGGTAGCCAAGCCGGCGTCGTAGACGCCGCCAAGCGAGAATCAGGTTCCTCACCGCCGCGTCGCGCCGGTTCGGAATGACAAGAACTTTCCAGGGCGCGTCATCTTCTTGGAAGTGAGATTTGAGACTGACAGCTGACGGCTGAAAACTGACAGCTGTTTTGGGGATTTATGCCGAAACTGAAAACGCACAAAGGCGCTTCCAAGCGCTTCAAGAAGACGGCGACAGGAAAAGTGAAGCGGGGACACGCGAAACTCCGCCACATCCTGACGTCGAAGGAACATAAAACGAAACGGAAACTGGGCAAGTCGACTTTGGTGAGCGACGGTGATCTGGCCAAGGTCCTGCGCATGATTCCGTATCAGTGAGAAAAGAACAGGGGGCAGGGATTAGGGGCTAGGGGTCAGTCGTTCGGGCGTCTTATGATCCCTAATCCCTGATCCCTAGTCCCTGTTGTTCGGTGTGTGAAGAGGCCCATGAGTCACATCCTGCCTCCAGCCGCCATAAAACGAAAGTAAAAAGGAGAAAACCATGCCTCGTGTAAAGCGCGGGACCAAGCGCCGCGCAAAACGCAAGAAGATACTCGACCGCGCCAGCGGATATTTTCTGACGAAATCCAAACTGTACCGCTCGGCCAAAGAAGCCGTGGAGCGCGGGCTGAAGTTCGCCTACTCCGGGCGCAAGCAGCGCAAGCGCCAGTTCCGCTCGCTGTGGATCGTGCGCATCGGCGCGGCCGCCAAGCTGAACGGGATGAGCTACAACCAGTTCATCCACGGGCTGAAGAAAGCAGGCATTGAGCTGGACCGGAAGATTCTCGCTGATTTAGCGGTGAACGATCCCTCGGGGTTTGCCAGCCTGGCGACACAGGCGAAAGCGGCGCTGGCGTAAAACCGGCTGTCAGCTTTCAGCAAAAATCGGGAAGGGCACGGCTTAAGCCGTGCCGCTCGTTTCTCTCATATACAATTTGTCATTCCGAGCGGAGCGAGGAATCTGCTTCCTGACTGCGCCGTGGTGGAAATTCCCTGTGCAGCCGGGGGTAGCGTGTAGCTGAAAGGGATCCTTCGACTGCGATTGTGCTTCGCTGGGCGAAGCACAATCCTCGCTCAGGATGACAGGCCGCGGGAAGACAAGTGCGCCAGTCGCCCCAGCGTCAGCCGCGAAGCGGCGGTATGGGACAGCCCGGCACGGTAGTGGCGGGTAGAGTGAACAAGCGAGTGCGAGTCCCGTAGGGACGGCACTCCTCGATTCGGAATCATCGTGGCCTACACTGTTCCCAAACTGACGGACTATTCGGCGGCGGCGCTGACGCTGGCTGCGGAGGACTGCGTCGATGCCTGTGAGTTGGAAGCTTCGGCGGTCCACACTGAGGCAGAGCTGAAGATTTTCCGCGATCGCTGGATGGCGCGCAAGAACGGCATTCTGACCCAGATTAATGATTTGTGGCTCAAGGGCGCTCCCAAAGAAGCGAAGCGCGAAGCGGGAATTCGTGTCAACGAATTGAAGACTGCAATTGCGGATATTGTCGACAAGGCAGAGCACATCAGACTCGAATTGTCGACCGCCCCACTGTCAGACGCCATAGACATCTCCCTCCCCGGCGTTCGCCGCCCGCTCGGGGCCGAGCATCCCGTCATCAAGACGATGCATGAGATCGTCGGCGTGTTTCAGAAGCTCGGCTATTCCGTCGCCGAAGGCCCCGTCGTTGAAACCGACTACTACAACTTCGAGGCGCTGAATTTTCCGCCGAACCATCCGGCGCGCGACACGCAGGATACGCTGTTCATCGCCGGGCAGCAGTCGAAGCCCTTGCGCGAGCGGTTGCTCTTGCGCACACACACGTCTCCAGTACAGATTCGGACGATGGAGAAGATGCGGCCGCCGATCCGTATCGTGATTCCGGGGACGGTGCATCGCAACGATCCGCCCGATGCCAGCCACTCGCCGATGTTTCACCAGATCGAAGGCCTCGCCGTCGATACGAACATCACGTTCGGCGATCTGAAGGGCACGCTCGATCACGCCATGAAGGCGCTCTACGGATCGAGCGTGAAGACGCATTTCCGGCCGTCGTTCTTTCCGTTCACGGAGCCGAGCGCGGAGTTGTATGTGACGTGCTTCATCTGCGGCGGCAGCGGCAGACGCGGATCGGACTCCTGCCGCCCGTGCAAACAGACGGGATGGATTGAAGTGCTGGGCTGCGGCATGGTTGATCCCAACGTGTTCGAGTTCGTGAAGGACAACGGCTACGATCCGAAGAAAGTTTCGGGATTCGCGTTCGGCGCGGGCATCGACCGGCTGGCGTTGTTGAAGTACGGCGTGGATGATCTGCAGTATTTCTTTCAGGGGGATGTGAGGTTCTTGGAGCAGTTTGGGTGAGGCGGTCGTTAGCCGCTAGTCGTCAGTCGTTGGCGGCACGATCCGGCGTCATCCCGAGCAAAGCTGTTCTTTGGTAGACCTCCGGCTTCAGCCGGAGGCGGAGCGAGGGATCTCGCGGGTAGTGACACAGGGCTAAATCCCATGAAGCTAAGTTCCAATTGGATTCGCGACTTCGTTGATCTCGCGGTCGACGACCGCCGGCTTGCCGAAGACCTGACTAGCGTTGGGATTTCGGTCGAAGGCATCAGCGGATCGGGCGCCGATACGGTGTTTGAAGTCGAGATCGGGACGAACCGCCCCGACGCGATGAACCATTACGGCGTGGCGCGCGAGGCGGCGGCGATTTACGACGTGGCGCTTAAGCCGCCTTCTGGCGCCGGGCTTCCGGCTCCAAGAAAGCAGACCTCAGCGGCTAAAGCCGCGTCAGGTGCAACCTCTGACGCGGCCCTAAAGGGCCGCCCTTCCACGGCGCGGGATGCGACCGGCGCGGCTGGAAGCCGCGCCCTTTCAAAACAGTCTGACGGCGCGGCATTCCCCATCACAGTCGAGGAACCGGAGCTTTGTCCGCGTTTTTCGGCGCGTGTGATTCGCAACGCTCGGATCAAGCCGTCGCCGGAGAAGATTGCGCACCGGCTGCAGTTGCTCGATCAGCGGCCGATTTCGAACGCCGTCGATGCAACGAATTATGTTCTGTGGGAGATCGGCAAGCCCACGCACGTCTTCGACATGGATCTGCTCGAAGGCGGAAAAATCATCATCCGCATGGCTCGCGCGGGCGAGACGCTGAAGACGCTCGACGGAGTGGAGCGCAAGCTGACGACCGAAGACCTGGTCGTCTGCGATGCGAAGAAGCCCGTTGGGCTTGCCGGCGTCATGGGTGGCTACGACACGATGATCACGGAGAAGACGCGCAACATCGTGATCGAGTCTGCCTGGTGGGATCCGCTGACCGTGCGGAAAATGTCGCGGCGCCACGGGCTGCACACCGACGCCTCGCATCGTTTCGAGCGCGGCGCGGATTTCGAGTCTTGCCCACTGTCGTGCGATTTGGTTGCGCAAATGATCCTGGATTCCGGCGGCGGGGAACTGATCGGCCACGTGGTTGACGTCGTTTCGAAGCGGATGGACCAAGCACCGGTGGTGCTGCATGTGTCCGAAGTACACCGCATTCTTGGCGGCGGTCTCGATGCCGGGCAGATTTTCCGCCTGCTGAAGCGGCTGGGATTCACGCTGGTTCCAGATGGAGATTCGCAGGACGACGCCCAATTCAGCGTGAGCATTCCCAGCTGGCGGCTGGATGTTTCGCGCGAGATCGACGTCATTGAAGAGATTGCGCGGCTGCATGGCTATGACAAATTTCCCAACACGTTGCCGGCATATAGCGGCGCGGTGGTTGAGTTGCCGCATGCCGCCATCGATGCGGCTTTCCGCCGCCGCGCTCTGGCGTTGGGGTACAACGAAGCGATTTCCTTGACGTTCATTTCGCACGCGGAGGCGGAGAGGTTTGAGACGGGATTCACGACTCCCTCAGCGGCTAAAGCCGACTCCAGGGTAGAGACTGACGGCACGACTGAAGTCGTGCCCTTCCCGTCCGCGCCTGCGGCAGGCACGCGAGTGCTGGAACTGGAGAATCCGCTGAGCGAGGAAGCCAGTGTGATGCGCACTTCGCTGGCGCCGGGCATGCTAGGAATGCTCGCGTGGAATTTGAATCGAGATGAGCCCGCAGCGCGGCTGTTCGAAATGGGCAGTGTATATGAGATGTCGGGCGGTGAGCGCGTGGAGCCTCGGCGGGCCTGTCTGGGCGCGACTGCAGACGCGGTGCGCGGTTCTTTGCCAGTGGGTGGGGTCCTGGACGTCAGCAAAGGAGAGCAGGCGGCGGCCGCGGAGGCGTTCCGCGGGTTTAAGGGTGACGTGGAAAATTTGCTGGCGGCGTTTGCCGGAGAGGTAACATACGACCGGGAGACAGCGGAATATTTCCATCCCGGACGGTCGGCGCGAGCGAAAGTGAATGGCAGAGTGGTGGCGCAGTTTGGGCAAATTCATCCTTCCGTTGTGGCGGCGCGCAAGCTGCGCCAAGATGTATTTCTTGCGGAATTCGATCTGGAGCAGTTGTATAAGCTGGGGCTGCGGCCGGTGCGCTTCACTCCACTTGCGAAGTATCCGGCCGTGGAGCGGGATTTTTCGTTCGTCTTCGGCGATCAGGTTTCGTTCGCCGAGATCAAAGCGGCAGTCGATGCGTTGGCAATCGCCGAGATGCGCGAGTGCCGGCCAGTGGAGATTTTCCGCGGCCCAGCCATCGGAGCAGGGAAATATTCTATGCTGCTGCGGGTGAAATTTCAGTCCGATGAGAGAACCCTGCGCGACGACGAGGTGGCGCACTGGTCCGCGAAGATTGTTGAGAGGCTAACTGCGCTCGGCGGCGCTCAAAGAGCGTGAACCAAAATCCCCACCTCTGGCAAAGGCGGCCAGAAGTAGGGCACCCGACCGAGAATTAAGTAGAAACCGGCCCTGTCGCAAGAGCGCGGTCACGGTGGCGATCGGAGAAACTGTGGCACCCCGCGTACCCGTTATGCGTTATCATTCCCTCGCTTAAGGAGGGGAAAATGGCGCCCTCACGCCGGCAGGTTCTGACCTACCTTCTTCTTGTTTTTCTGTTCTCTTCCTGTTTTTACTTTCTCGTCATTTGGGCAAAGCACCTCGGTGCGGGCGGGGGGCTCTACGTATTCGGCATCATGTGGTGCCCAACGCTGGCGGCATTCGCCACGCTCAAGCTGAATGGACGCAGCCTTGCCGATCTGGGCTGGAAATGGCCGGCCGGGAACTATGCATTCATGAGTTGGTATGTTCCGCTGCTCTATGCCGGCATCGCGTATGCGATCGTGTGGGTGAGTGGACTCGGCGGATTTCCCAACCGCGATTTCATGGCGTCGTTGGCCATGCGGATGGGGCTGCGCGCTTCACCCGCTGTATCGACTGTCGTTTATGTGTTGCTGGCGGGCAGTTTCGGCATGGTGCGCAGTCTTTCGAGCGCGCTGGGAGAGGAAATCGGTTGGCGCGGCTTCCTGGTTCCTGAGCTGTCGAAAACTCTGAGCTTCACCGGGACTGCTCTCGCCAGCGGCATCGTATGGTCGCTGTGGCACTATCCCATTCTGATTTTTGCCGATTACAACGCCGGCACCGCGACCTGGTACGCGCTGACCTGCTTCACGGTCATGGTTGTTTCCA
>Ga0187770_10000092_pt1 | contig 39645 bp, 31 predicted proteins | sample 0116_SJ02_MP02_2_FD_133154 | JGI IMG/M metagenome (GOLD analysis project Ga0187770, IMG submission 133154) | Tropical peat soil microbial communities from peatlands in Department of Meta, Colombia - 0116_SJ02_MP02_20_MG | ecosystem: Environmental > Terrestrial > Soil > Wetlands > Peat | place...
AATCGTCCCGAGCGCATTGAGCCCGCGCTTTTGCGCAGCGGCCGCTTCGACTACATGCTGCATTTTGCCAGGCCCTCAGCTGAAGAGCGCGCGGCGATCTTCGAAATCTGCTGCCGGCGCGTGCCGCTCGCCGCCGATGTCGATCTCAAAGAACTCTCGGAGCGCACGGACGCGTACACGGGAGCCGACATCGAAAGCCTCTGCAAGAAGGCGACGCTGGCGGCCATCGTGGAATTTCAGGATAAGAAACGCAGCGCTCCGTTTGCGGTTTTACGAAACGATTTTCTTGCGGTTCTTCAGTCCGATTGCAATTCGGTTTCGCAGACATCCTGAATCTGGACGAGGTTGAATATGAGCTATACAGAACTTACGGTTTGGACGCGCGGCATCATCATGGACAAAGAAGGCCGCGACATCGTCAATTCCGTCTCTGCATCCGCTCGCCTGGAAGGCAAATACGCGCAGGCGATGGAAAACTACGTGGACAATCCCGATCGCACGAACGCGCCTACGCGCAAGTACTGCCGCATAAGCGATCGGGTGCTCGAAAACGAACTCACCTACGAAAACGAGCATCCGAACATCGTCGTGCTGGTGGAAGGAACCATGGTCAAAGGTTGGGATTACATGCGCGGCATGCCTCCCGGCGGAACGCTCATCATCAACACTCACTATTCGCCCGAGTACATGCTGCGTTTCGTCCCTGGTGTCGAGCGTCTGGCGCAGCTTGTGTGCGTAGACGCAGCTCACCTGGCGCATCACAAATGGCTCTATTACCGGCTGGGCGAACTTGGTCTGGATCGCCTTTCCACCGAAGGCGCGGCCGAGCGCAGCAAACTCATCGCTCCCGATATCGCTGCCCCGCTGATCGCTGCCGTCGTCAAGAGCACAGGCATTGTCAAGATGGAAACGATCACGCCCATGATCGCGAACAAGAACGCGTTCGAAATGGCGTTGACTGAAATGAAGATCATGCAATTCAACCCAGTGGCTGTGTAGGAAGGAACTCATGTCGACAAAAGGCACAAAAATTCCTGATTGGCTTACGGTCCCGTTTGCGGGCATCACGCCTGCGCCCTCGCAGGACAAGGGGCAGAATCTGTTTCCCACCGGCAACTGGCGCGCGATCAGGCCCGTTTACCGCGACAAGTTGCCGCCCTGCAACAACGCCTGCGGCACCAACGAAAAAATTCAGGGATATCTCGACCTGGTGAAGCGCGGCAAATATCTCGACGCCTACGCGCTCATCAAGGAAGACATGCCCTTCCCGTCCGTGACTGGCCGTGTTTGCTACCACCCTTGCGAGCAAGCCTGCAATCGCGGCAAGTACGATGAAGCGATTTCCATTCGCGCCGTCGAGCGTTTTCTTGGCGATCTCGGGCAGGCGCTGAAGCACGACGTCATAAAACCGGGAAAGCCGAACGGAAAGAAAGTCGCCGTGATCGGCTCGGGGCCTGCAGGTCACAGCGCCGCATATCAGCTGGCGCGCATGGGCTACAGAGTCACGATCCTCGAAAAATCTTCGAAACCGGGGGGATTGAATCGTGGCGGCATTCCCACCTGGGTCCTTCCGCCGCACGTGCTCGACCGCGAGATCGAGCGTTTGGTCGAACTCGGCATCACGATCAAAACCAACACCGAAGTTGGCAAAGACGTCAGCTGGGACGATCTGAAAAAGAACTACGACGCGTGTGTGCTGGCCGTCGGCCTGACCGAACCCAACAGCGTGCGCGCTGAGGGGGAGAACAAAGGCGGCGTGCTGTACGGACTTCCTTTCCTGCGCGACATCGGCATGGGGACGTCGAAGGTGAAGCTGGGGCCGCGCGTCGCCGTGATTGGCGGCGGCAATACGGCCATCGATTGCGCCCGCGAAGCGCTGCGGCAAGGCGCGGTCGAAGTCACCATGATCACGGTCGAGGCGAACACACAAGAAATGCCGGCCTCGCCCGAGGATCTCCACGACATGCTCGAGGAAGGCGTTGACCTGTGGCACGGGCGCGCGATTACCGCAGTTCTGGGCAACGGCAAGGTCGAGTCGCTGCAGCTGCATCCGGCGCGCTTCTCCGGAGCCATCAATGCCTCGCCCATCACGATTGATCGCAACGCGCCGGCGGAGAAATTCGCCGTCGACAATGTAATCATCGCCGTCGGGCAACATGCTTCGCTCAACTGGCTGCCGGCGGAATTCAAGAACGAGCGCGGAACCATCAAGGCCGACCGCTTTGGCCGCCTGGGCGATACGAATTTCTTCGCCGCCGGCGACATCGCCCAAGTCGGTTCGGGCCAACCGTTGATGGTCGTCAATGCGGTCGGCGACGGCAAACGTGTCGCGTTCAACCTCGACAAGGCCCTTCGCGGCGAACCACTGCAGCCGCGCACCATCGCCATCGACGTCATCATGGACCTGAACCGCATGAACATGACATATTTCCCGCACTTCCCGCGCGTCCACCAGGGGATGCTCAACCCGCTCACGCGCAGGAAGACGCCGGACGAAGTCATTCAATCGTTCACGGAAGAGCAGGCGGTGGAAGAAGCGGCGCGCTGTTTCAGTTGCGGCACCTGCAACGCCTGCGACAACTGTTACCTGGTCTGTCCGGAGCCGTGCATCACGCGACCAGCGCGATCGAACGGCCTGTACAAGATCATCGTCGACTACTGCAAGGGATGCCGCGTGTGCATTGAGGAGTGTCCGACGGGATGCCTCGAAGGCGTGCCCGAGCTTGACTTTGACACCGGCGTGGTGCGCATGGATACCGCCTTTGCCATCAGCCCCGGACTGCACGGACGGCAAGCGCAGGAGCTGGTGAATCTGTCCAGCCGCCCAGCGAAGCAAATTTGATAGCGGGGCGGACGAATGCGTCCGCCCCTACACAATCGCTGTAACCCGGGACGCATTCGTCCGGGAGCGCAGAATGGAGTGAGTGATGTCAACGGTCGCTACATTGAAAAAGAAAACAGTGCGGATTAACGGCTGCGTCGCGTCGGCGCAGGCTGCCAAGTACGCCGATGTAGACGTGATCGCCGCGTATCCGATCCGGCCCTACACCGCGACGATGATGGCGTTGGCGCAGATGGTCGCGAATGGCGAACTCGACGCCGAGTACATTGTGGCCGACAGCGAGCACTCGCAGCTGAGCATTGCACACGGCGCATCGTCGAGCGGCGCACGGGTCTTCACCGGCAGCTCGGGCGTGGGCGTGCAGTTCGCGTACGAACTGTACTCGCCGATTTCCGGCAGCCGGATGCCCGTCCAGATGATGATTGCCGACCGAACGCTCGATCCTCCAGGCGATTTCGGCTCCGAGCACACCGATGCGCTCTCCACCCGTGACATGGGCTGGCTGATGGGCTGGGCCTGCGACGCGCAGGAGGCGTTCGACAACCACCTCATCGCCTACCGCATCGGCGAAGACCGGCGCGTGCTTCTGCCGCAGATGGTATGCCAGGACGGTTTCTTCGTCTCGCACATCACCGGCGACGTGGAACTGCCCGACTCAGGCCAGGTGCGGGAATTTCTGCCGCCGTACAAACATCCTTATCCGCTCGATCCGCGGCATCCCGTGTCGCACGGGCCGCAGATCATGCCGGAGCAGGGTCCGCCACTGCAGTTGGAACGGGCCCGCGCCATGGAAGGTTGCATGTCGGTGATCGAAGAGGTGCACAAGGAATTCGGCGAAATCTTCGGCCGCCACTATGACCCGTGGCTCGAAGAGTACAAGACCGACGACGCAGAAGTAGTGTTCTTTCTGCAGGGCGGGCATGGAGTGACGGCACGGTTTGCGATTCAGCACATGCGCGAAAAAGGATTGAAGGTCGGCATGGTTCGCCTGCGTACCATTCGTCCGTATCCCACTGACCGCGTGTGCGAAGTCTTGAGCAAATTCAAAGTCGTTGGCGTCATCGAAACCAACATGGGACTGGGCAGTCCCAGCAGCGGAGGCGTTCTTTACGCCGACGCCTGCGCCGCCCTGTACGAAGCCCCGGAGCGCCCGCTGGTGATTTCGTTCATGGCGGGCATGGGCGGTGAGGCGATCGTGCTGAAAGAATTTTACTGGATGACGGAAAAAATGATTCAGGCCCAGAAGCGTGGAAAAATCGAAAAGCGCACGCATTGGGTTGGGTTCGAAGAATAGGAAGAGGAGAAACGGATATGGCAACCATCGAAGTTCAACGGCAGGTACTGCCAATTCTTGCCAACCCCAATCAGGGGGCGCGCTTCTACAATCCTGAGCTGCCTTCGTCGGAGCCGTTCGTGCCCGGACACCGCACGTGCGCCGGCTGTGGCCCTTCCATCCAGTACCGCATGACGAGCAAGGCTGCTGGCGACAACACGATCCTGGTCGGACCGACCGGGTGTATGTACGTGGCCAACAGTTCCTATCTATGCACGCCTTACAACGTGCCGTGGGCGCACACGCAGATTGGCAGCGCCGGCAGTTTCACTGCGGGCGTGGCTGCAGCATATGAAGCCATGATCCGCAAGGGCAAGTGGAAAGGCCAATATCCGAACATCATTTGCGAGGCCGGCGACGGCAGCGCGTCCGACATCGGTTTGGCCTCAATCTCCGGCGCTCTCTATCGCAACCACGACTGCCTGATCATCTGCTACGACAACGAGCAGTATGCCAACACCGGCATTCAGGCTTCGTCGCGCACGCCTTATGGCGGCATGACCACGTTCTCGCCGCCGGGGCCGGAAGTTCCCGAAGGCAAGAAGCTCTTCCCGAAGGATCTCGCGCGCATGATGGCGGCGGGACATCCGCACTGTTACGTCGCGACGGCGAGCGTGGGATATCCGATCGACCTGATGAATAAAGTTCGCAAGGGTCTGAACCACCGGGGCGCCGCGTATCTGATGGTCTACACGCCGTGCCAGAAGGGATTCGTATACGAGACGCCGCGCTCCATCGATCTGGGCCGCGTGGTGGTCGAATGCGGGCTGTATCCGATCTGGGAGTGGAACCCGGAGAAGCGCGAGTTCGATTACAGCTTCCGCCCGCAGAATATTCGCCCGGTCTCGGAGTATTTGAAGCTGCAAGGACGATTTGGCCACCTGCATGCCGAGCACATCGCCACCATGCAGAAATTCGCCAACGAGCAATGGAAGATGATGGGTGTCGAACTACCAGAGGCGTTGCTCCAGGCAGCTGATCCGAAAAACCAGGTCAACATGGCAGCAGCGGCAGAAGCCGAAGCGATTGCGGAGACTGTATGAGCACCCAACCGAATGCTCCAGCAACACCGACGGAAGCGCAGGAAAGTTACATTGTTGCCGAAGGCAAGAAGCGCGGCGCGACCCGCGACGTGCGTCCGGAAGCGGCGTTCGACAGGTACTACACCGTGCTGCGCGTGCATCCCGGCGACGGCATACTCACCGACAACTGGCACACGAATGAAGTTCTGAGCCACACGCGCAACAACTTCGAGGGTTACACCTTCGTGATGAGAACCCTCGAAGCCTGGGGCGTGATGATCGAGAACGACCGCCGCGGCTACTACACGGCCGGCGGACGCGTTTGGGTTCTCGATCTGGAGCGGTGTGAAGGCAAGAAGCCGCGGCTGCCGGTGGCGGGCGCCAGCAAAGGATAAAAGCGGGATTGGCTCGCATCCTGCTCATCGACGACACGCCGGAGATTGCCGAACTCCTCACGTTCGCACTGCGTGACCTGGGCCACGAGGTGTCCGCCTCCGGCTATACCACCACCGTCAACGATCTGATTGCGGAGCAGCGCACCGATGCGCTGGTGCTCGACTGCTCCGCCTACGACATGAGCGAAGCGCTGTTCGATATGGTGCGTGCAGAATCGAAGCATGCCCAGCTTCCGATCGTGATCATCTCTGACACGCCCGAGGAAGCCGACGAAAGCCTCGCGGCCCGCAACGCCGAAAAAGTCCTGCTGATCCCGAAGCCTTTCACGGCGTCGCAGGTCGCGCGGGCGATCAACCAGCTGCTGGCAGCGTGAGTCGAAGAGAAACATCGCTCTGGAGCATGCTTTATGTGGAGTATGGATGATTGGGAGTATCTGGAGCGCGAGGTCGTAACCGACCCAAAGGGCCGCAAGTGGACGATAGCGCTGATGGACGTGCTGGGGCAGAAGGGCGATCCTGACCGGCCTGACGCGTTGCTCGAGCTGCAATATTCTTCCGGACGCTACTTCACTCTGATTTACGGCTCTGGCGGCGCATTGCAGTGGGAACGCGGCTACGGCTTGCTGCCGGACGCAACGCGCGCGTATGGAGAGTTGATGCTGTCCGTGATCCGCGGAAAGCTTGATCCGTCGCAGCCTGTTTTCCGCGCGGACCTGGAGGCTTGACGTCTCTTCCCTGCCTATCGTCCCGGGTCCAGATCCCTCATGATGACGTTCAGCACTTGTCCGGCCTGTCGCGCGTCGCGCTCTGAAACCGGCGGCGCTGGCTCGCTTTCGTGGCGATAGGTTCTGGCGACTGCCGGCAACCGAGCGCAGCCGTTGCGAATTAGACCGGTTCGCTCGGCGACCGCAATCCTTGTGTCGAACGACCAATCGCTGATATTTCCCGCGGGCGCGCCCGAAGCGAGGAGCGCGGCCAATCCTTTGTGTTCCAGCGCGTCCGTGATGATGGCTTCGAGAATTCCGCAAGAGGTGCGCAGCGCCAGGTCAAAGTGTTCGCCCTCCAGGGCACGCCGGCTTTCGCTGTAAGCCGATTCGAGGACTGGCCGAAGATCAGTGTTGTGCACGAATTCGAAGCGGCGCGGAGCCGGCGTCTCCGCCGATGCGGAAAGAAACGGGACTGCGTCCTTTCGCGACAGCGAGGCGACCGCCTGTTCCAGCACGCCGAGCAGTCGCGTGACGATTTCCTCCGGTGCTACCTCTTCGATCGCTCCGCCGTCGGTGGCGCGAACCAGGAACGCCTCGCTGAAGGACCGTGCCAGCCAGTGGGCTTTGCTGCCGCCAGATAACTGATTGACGGTGATGCCGACGTCCTGCTGCCACACCCGCACGGCCGTCACGGCAAATGTGTCGGAGGGCTCGGCGGCAAGCAGCCCACACAGGTCGCGTCCGCGGCGAATCAGGCTGTCGAGCTGGGACAGGTAGCTCTCGATTTGAGCTTGCAGGGTCTGATCCATCAGCGTATCGCGCGCGTTGGTGGGAACATAAATCGGCCAGAATTCTTTCTTGACACCCTAGGACAAGGGTGATAGTTTTCTGCCCGAAGTGGTTCACTCATCGGACCAGTTTAGCATAGCCGCTATTTTGGCCCTGCGTTCAGCTCTGCCGCCAGAGTGAGCCGCAAGTTGGGGACTGGCGATCCGCCAGCGCATTGTCAGGAAAATCCACCACCCCGTTGTGGAGGCAATTGATGGCTACCCAAGCTTCCTCGCTGATTCACCCGTCCCGTATTGTCAATCGTTGGGCCCAGTTGGTGGCCGGCGTGTTTGCCATGATGGCCATCGCCAACCTGCAGTATGCCTGGACGATTTTCGTCGACCCGATCCGGCAGCACATGCACACCACCCTGGTTGAGGTGCAATGGACGATCACTCTCTTTATTGCGCTGGAGACGTGGCTCGTTCCGTTTGAAGGGTACCTCGTGGATCGCATTGGGCCACGCTTCATGCTCGGGATTGGAGCCTTCTTCGTCGGCCTCGGTTGGATCGGCGCAGGTTGGGCAGAAAGCATGCACAGCCTGTACATCTGGTATGGCGTGTTCGGCGGAATCGGCGCTGGCATGGTTTACGGCGGAACGATCGGCAACGCGCTGAAATGGTTCCCCGATCACCGCGGCCTTTGCGTTGGATTCACCGCCGGAGCCTATGGCGTGGGTACGGCAGTCACGATCATTCCGATTACAAACATGCTGAAGACCGGCAACTATCAGCACACCTTCCTCGTCTGGGGCGCGATCCAAGGCATAGTTGTACTGGTGGCCGCGTTATTTCTCGCCAAGCCACCCGACGGATGGACGCCACCGGGCTGGAAGGAGAAGGAAGCGTTGATCAAGGCGCGCGTGCAAACTTCGGCCCGAGATCTGAACCCGCTTCAAATGCTGGGCCAGCCGTCTTTCTATCTGATCTATGTCATGTTGACCATGCTGGCATTCGGCGGCATCGTCGTCACCGTGCAACTCGCCCCCATGGCCAAGTCCTACCACGTGGACAAAATCATGGTGGCTTTTGGCATGACTGCATTGACGCTGGCCATTGAAATCGACCGCGTCCTGAACGGTTTGACCCGGCCTTTCTGGGGATGGATCTCGGACCACATCGGGCGCGAGAACGCCATCTTCACTTCGTTCATTCTGGAAGCCGGGGCGGTGTTCGCGCTCTTGCAGTTAATCAGCCACCCGATCTGGTTCATCGTCCTCTCAGGACTGTGCTTCTTCGCGTGGGGCAACATCTACTCGCTGTTTCCCTCCATCACGGCGGATCTGTTTGGAAGAAAATGGGCGACCACGAACTACGGTGTTGTCTATACGGCCAAGGGCCTGGCCACGCTGTTCGCGGCCCCGGGCGCGGCTTGGCTTTTCGAGAAAACGGGATCGTGGACCAAGGTCTTCTGGGCCATGATCGCCTGCGACTTGATCGCAGCGTTTATGGCGCTGCTCTGGCTCAAGCCGCTGGCTGCCAGAACGGTCAAGGCCTCGCAAAGCGGCTCTGCCGAAGCTGTAACATCGCCGACTCCTATCAAGGCCCGTGGCGTAGCCTAAGAGGGAAATTCGGACGGAGGTACGAAAGGCTCCCTTCGGGAAGGGAGCCTTTCTTGTCGAGCAACGTTGGGCGAGAGACCAGCTACTCCGGCAAAGGCTGCCCGCGAGTTTCCGCGCCGAATGGGATCAGGCATAACCCGATAGCAAACGCGATTGCCGTCATCGCAACGGGCACACCCAGCGATCCGTACTGGCGGATGCCTGCCCCCACCAGAAAGGTGATGCCGGCCCCTCCAAAGCGCGCCATGGAAGTGGCAAAGGCGAAGGCGCTCGCCCGGCACTCGGTCGGATATTGCTCCGGCAGCCAAAGCGTGTAGACGGCAAAATTCGCCCCGCCAATCCCAAGAAAAAAGAGGCAGACAAAAAACCACCTCAGTCCGGCAGCTCCCAGATAAAAGACGTAGCCAAAAGTGAGAGCGATGAAAACCATCATCAGGGTGAAGAAAAAAGCGAGAGCGCCGCGGCGGCCGATCTTATCTGCAATCCAGGGCATCGCCAAGCAGCCCAGAATGGTTGCAAACGAAACCAGCATTGTGCCCGCGGAGGCAAGTTGCGCGGCCGCCGGTCCGCCATGGCCTGCTGCTTCAGAGAGCGCGGTCACGGCAGCGGGGACGTACACCGTCCCGGCCCACAAGCCGCAGATCGACGCCAGCATGAACAGGGAGTTCAAGACGGTGCGCCGCCACCATTTCGCGGAGAACAGCGCCGCCAGCGGACGCCAGATGGCCCAACTGCGAATCACGTTGCCTTTCTCGCGCCAGCGCGAGGGCTCCGTCACTCCATAACGCACCCAAGCCAGCAGCAGGGCCGGCAATCCGCCGACGGCAAACATGGCGCGCCAACCAAAATGCGCGCCGATCGTGTAGTTGGCAATCGCCGCCAGAAAGATACCAACGTAGTATCCCGTGTGCATAAATCCGGAGCCGGCCGTGCGCCGTTTTTCCGGCCACTCTTCCGCCACGAATGTCCCGCCCATCGCCCACTCGCCGCCGATGCCAATCCCGGCCAGCAGGCGCAGCGCGGCCAACTGCCAGACGTTCGTCACCAGAGCGCTCAAAAACGTGAACACGGAATACCAGACGATGGTCAGCATCAGGGTGCGCACGCGCCCGAACTTGTCCCCGATTGGCCCCCATAGAAAAGCCAGACCCCATCCGACCAGAAACAGGGCGAACAACGTGCCGCCATATACGCCGATATTCCCCTTTGTGGCCTGTATCCCGGAACGTGGCAGGAGCTCGCGCAGAGACGGAACCAGCACCAACGCGTAGATAAACGAGTCCATTCCGTCCAGCGTCCACCCGCCCCACGCCGCCCAGAAACCGCGGACCTGGTTTCGAGTCAGGGTGGGTGCAGCGGAAATAGCAGAAGTCGATTGCGGTGTAGGGGAGGTCATGACGGAGTGGAACTATATCAAAAAGAAAACTCCGCGTTGCAGTCATTCAGGAGAATTTTTGGCGAAGGGAATACCGGCCAGAAGGGAACAAGGCCAGGCCGGTCTCGTTGATGACCAGAGAACATGACCTGTGGTAAGAACGGCTGCTTGCGCACGGCCTCACCTGAATCTTCCCGGCTGAAGGCCGCAACTCCTGCCGCGGCCCCTCGGCATCGCGCCTCCTTATTAAGTGTGCTCACCCGATCAATCACTAACGTAACTCCAGAAATCTCTAAGGAAGCTTTAATCTTCTGAGTTGGCGGACCGCTAGATACCAGCCTCTTTGTGCCGGCGGCTGACTCCGCGCCGGGCTTTACAAGTGCTTCAAGAAAGACTCAGTTGGGGTACTCAGACTGAGAGAATCACGGACTTCGAGGGAACCATGACGCCCAAGAAAATTCTTCTCGTCGATGACTCCAAGACGGCTCTGATGATGGAACGGGCCATCCTGGAAAAGCGCACAAGATATCAATGCGTAACCGCATCGGATGGTCTGGAAGCGGTGAGCAAGGCCAGCGAAGAACATCCGGATCTGGTTCTTATGGACGTCGTGATGCCCCGCATGAATGGCTTTGAAGCCTGCAAGAAGCTGCGGCAGTTGCCGGAGACCCGCGAGGTCCCGATTGTTCTGCTCACGACCCGTGGCGAAGAGACGTACATGGAGGCCGGATTTCAGAGCGGCTGCAACGATTATCTGACCAAGCCCGTCGATGGCGAGGAACTGGTCAAGTTGCTGCAAAGCTATTTGGGAGAGTAGCAGCCGGAAGGATGTGTCGAGAGATACGGCTTGCAGGCACGAGGAGCGAGAGCATGAGGACCAGAGAATGACGGCGGGCGCGAAAGTGAGCAAGTTCGAGGATCCACGGCTGGAAGCCGCGCAGAAACGGCTTCGGGAGAGCGTGGATCGGGCCGACACGCTGGAGGCGATCCGCGAAATTGTCACCAACCTGCTGGGCTGCGAAGAAATTGGACTCTTTACCGTGGATCGTGGGCGAGGCGGGCTGCTCTGGTCGTTTGGCATAGACACGCACCGGCACGGCACTCTGGACAGCTTTGAGGAGTGCGCGCTGCACCGCGTGATGCAGGGCGAATTTCACGTTGCCCAAGTGGAACACGAAGGGCACGCCCACCACGGCAATCCGCCACTGCGAATCTTTGTTCCGATTCGACTGCATGGCCGCACAGTAGGGGTTCTGGTGATGTTGAAACTGTTGCCGCAGAAAATCGGCTTCGACAACGCAGACATCAACCTGGTGAAGTTGCTCTCCGACGAAACGGGCAGAGCCCTGTTTGAGAAGAGCGCGAATGCAAATGCTTAGGTCGGTCAGGAGAAGAGGATGAGCAGGAACGTCGAAAAATTCAACCCAGCCGTACTCCCTGCAGACGTCATGAAAGGGTTTGAACACGACGAGAAACCTGCTTCTGCGCCGAAACACTTTCTCTACCCCGGACAACTGTTTGTGTCTCGCGAACCGGCAGTGATCACCACCATTTTGGGATCCTGCGCCGCGCTATGTCTCTGGGACAGGCGCAAGAAGATTGGCGGCATGAACCACTATTTGCTGCCGGAGGGAAACGACCACGGCCCCAACCGGCTGCGCTACGGAAATATCGCCAACCCGGCCTTGCTGAACGAACTGCTGGCCATGGGATGCAAGATCGAAGACTTGCAGGCCAAGCTTTTCGGCGGGTCCAGCGCATTTTCGGCGAATCCCTCGCAGTCTGTAGGAACCAGAAATTCCGAGCTCGCGGAGGAATTCCTCCGCGGCGTTGGCATTCGCCTGGTCGCGAAGGATGTGATGGGAAAGCGCGGGCGGAAGCTGATCTTTCATACGGAAGATGGCATCACGCTGATTCGAGATTTTGCCGAGCCGCCAACCCCGTAGGTTGCCGGCATTGAGAAGAGTAAGTTCAGAGAAGAGAGCCCGATGGATTTTGATCGCGATGCAGTTTTGACGTCTTTTGTAGCCGAGACCCAGGAGGGTCTGGACCTGATGGAGCAGTCGCTCCTTGCCATGGAGTCCAGATCCGGAGGCACAGAACTGCTCGACGACATTTTTCGCGTGGCTCACACCCTCAAGGGGAACGCCACTTCCCTGGAACTCGACGATCTCAAGAGTTTCGCACACGCCGTTGAGGACTTGCTGGATGTGCTGCGAGAGCAGAACGCGGAAGTCAGCGCGGAAGTGATTTCCCTCCTACTCAAAGCAGTCGACGAATTGCGAGCCTTGGTGGCCGCGACTCCCGCCGGAAGTCCCAAGCTCACGCCAGAACAGCAGCAGCTTAGAAAACAGATCGGAAACGAGGTTGCGTCACGATCGCAGAGAGTGATGGCGACCAACCCGAAGACTGAGACAGAACAGCCCGCCGGTGCAGCCACGTCACTTGCCGCGCCCGGTGCTGCCAACCGCACACTCCGCACCGACATCGACAAGCTCGACCGCATGTTGAACCTCACCGGCGAAATCGTCATCGCCCAGGGACGTTTGCGCCGCATGATCGAGAAGGTGGAGGGCGAACTGGGACGCGACCTGCTGGAGATGCAGGGAGAGACGGAGCGGCTCTTCCGCGATCTGCAGGATGAAGTCATGCGGGTTCGGCTGGTTCCGATCGGCGCCATGCTCCGCCAGAATCTGCGGACCGTACGTGATCTAGCAAACAGCCACAGCAAGCTGGCGAGGGTCGAAGTGGTCGGCGGAGACGTCGAAGTTGATACCGCGGTGCTTGAGCATCTGAAGGACGCAGTTCTGCACATGATCCGCAATGCCATTGATCACGGCATCGAAACACCCCCGGTGCGCAAGAAGAAAGGCAAGAACCCGTGCGGCCTGATCAACATTTCTGCCGCTCACGTTGGCGGATACGTGGTGGTCGCCCTTCACGATGACGGCGCCGGATTGAATCGGACCAAGATTCTGCAGAAGGCCAAGCAGTCGGGATTCTTCCAGAACGCCAACCCGACTTCGGATTCGGAGTTGTACCAGGTCTTGTTCCGTCCGGGATTTTCGACCGCCGAATCGGTCACGGAGCTTTCGGGACGCGGCGTGGGCCTTGACGTTGTGAAACGCAATGTCGAAGCCTTGCACGGAACCGTGGAGATCGCCAGCGAGGAGGGTCGCGGCACGACGGTCACGATCCGGCTTCCGCTCACGCTCGCGATCATCGACGGATTTTCAGTGCAGGCCGGCAGTGCTACATATGTAGTTCCGCAGCAGTACGTCGTCGAATGTACGGAGTTGCCGAGTTCAAACGGAAAATCCGGCAACAGCGGCGTTCTCAATCTGCGTGGCACCGCCCTGCCCTACATCCGATTGCGCGAAGTGTTTGGCCAATCAACCCCGGCCACGAGCCGGGAAAACATCGTGGTGGTCAGGGTCGGCGACTTTCAGGCGGGGATTGCGGTCGATCAACTGCTCGGCGGCACGCAGGCGGTTATCAAGCCGCTGGGCAAGGTATTTCGTGGAGTTTCAGGCATTGCGGGCTCGACGATTCTGGGCGACGGAAACGTCGGCCTGATCATTGACGTGCCTGGTCTTTTGCAAGGCATGATGCAGTCCGGTTTGCAGGCGAAATCAGCGAGTGGAGTTCACTGAGGGAGAGGGAAAGGTTCACGGCTATGACGACTTGGCAGGATTGGAAGATCGGCACCAGATTGGGCATCCTTTTCGGATCATTCTTGTTGGTCCTGGTGGTGTTGGGCGCGGCAGGGTTGACCTGGCTTGGCCGCCTCAACGAGAGCACAACGGCGGAACTGCAAAGCCGCTTCAACATCACCAAGCTGACCAACAACACCATCGCCAATTCCACCGACAACGCCCGCATCACGCTGCAACTGTTTGAGACCAAGGATGCGGACTCCGAGAAAAAGCTGAATGACCAGAACGACGCCATCAGCAAGCAGATCGGAGCGGAAGTGGCCGAGATCGAAAAGACCCTGAGTTCTCAGAAGGAGCGGGACCTGTTCGAGACGGTCACGCAGAATCGTACCGCTTATGTTTCCGCCAGGAATAAAGCGAAGAAACTGCTGGCCGACAAGAAGCGCGACGAAGCGATGGACGTCTTGATGAACGAAGTCATGCCGGACCTGGCGGTCTATCGCGCCTCCTGGATCAAGTTCGTTGACCTCCAGTCTGAGGCCGTGCAAAAGGCCATCAAAGACAGCGCCGATGCCTATGCGCGGGCGCGGCGGATCGCGCTGGTCGTCTTCATCCTGACGCTCCTTTTAGCCGGCTTTGGCGCATTCTCCGTCACCCGGACCATCACCGTACCGATCCGGCAAGCGGTGGGACACGCGGAGGCGATCGCCGCCGGTGATCTGAATCGGACGATTCAAGCGACCGACAAATCGGAAACCGGTAAGTTGTTGCAGTCGATGCAGGACATGAGCGCGAAACTCTCGGCCATCATTCGCGACGTACGGGAGGGGTCGTCGGCGGTGGCTTCGGCCGCGGCCCAGGTGTCGGCTTCCTCGCAGAGCCTTTCTCAGGGCACAAGCGAACAGGCGGCATCGGTCGAGGAAACCAGCGCCAGTCTCGAGCAGATGAACGCGTCGATCACGCAGAACGCCGAGAACAGCCGCAAGGTTGAGCAAGTGGCCGAGAAAGGCGCACATGCTGCGGAAGAAAGCGGTGAAGCCGTGCAGGAGACGCTGGTGGCAATGAAGCAGATTGCCGCCAAGATCTCGGTGATCGAAGACATTGCCTACCAGACCAACCTGCTGGCGCTCAACGCCGCGATTGAAGCCGCCCGCGCCGGCGATCAGGGCCGTGGTTTTGCGGTGGTTGCCGTCGAGGTTCGTAAGCTGGCGGAACGTAGCCAGGTGGCCGCAAAGGAAATCAGCGACCTGGCCGCGAACAGCGTCTCGGTCGCGGAACGGTCGGGCCAGTTGCTGGCCGAACTGGTACCCGCTATCCGAAGAACCGCCGAACTGGTGCAGGAGGTAACGGCCGCTTCGTCCGAGCAATCGTCTGGAGTCACGCAGATCAATCGCGCGATGTCTCAGGTAGACAGCGTGACGCAGCGGAACGCGTCGTCTGCGGAGGAGCTGTCAAGCACCGCTGAGGAATTGGCCGCACAGTCTGAACAGCTGCAGCAGCTGATGACGTTCTTCCATGTGGCGGAAGACAAGTCGACCGACCCTGACGCCGACAAGAAGCGGTGGGCAGCGCTTCCCCATCTCAAGACGCTGAAGATGGGGCTGGGCGAGCTCAAGCCGTCAAAACAGCCTGCCAAATCGGTTGAGGAGCCCGGGTTCTCGCGGTTCTGAACAGGGCTGACGGGAACGATCGATCAAGAAGACGCATAGCACTAAAGGAACGAACTTGAAGGAGCAGATCATGGAAGCGGTCAAGGAAGCCACGCCGCAGCCGGTGAGCCACGGACAGTACCTGACCTTCTATGTGGCCGGCGAAGAATACGCCGTCAACATTCTGAAGGTCAAAGAAATCATCGAATTCGACACGGTGACCGCGGTACCTAACACCGCACCCTGGATTCGCGGGGTCACCAATCTGCGCGGCAACGTGGTTCCGGTCATCGATCTGGCGGTAAAGTTCGGGTTGCCGGCGAGCCAGACCTCGAAGTTCTCCTGCATCGTCATCACTGAGGTTTCCTACAACGGCGACAAACTGACCATGGGTGTGATGGCCGACTCCGTGAATCAAGTGCTCGACTTCCTCGAGAACGACATCGAGGCAACCCCGCCCTTCGGAACTCGCGTGAGACTGGAATTCCTGCTGGGCATGGGCAAGATGGGGAAGAAGTTCTGCCTGATTCTCGATATCGACAAAGTTCTTTCTGCTGATGAAATCGTGGCGGTGACGGACTCGGTGAAGACGCTTCCGGCCGGAACCATCACGCCACGCGCCAAGTCTGGCAAGCGCGCCGCCGAATCGGGGGCTTAACCTTGCCCGCGAGCGCGCCTCGTCGCAAACGGTCGGGCCTTCCGCCTGATCCCGCCGCGCTAACGCGAGATCCCTCGGGGTTCTCGGTTTCGTCCGCGCTCTTCGGAAAGTTTCAGCAGCTCATTCATCAGGAAACCGGCATCTGGCTGGGCGATACCAAGTCGGCGCTCCTGTGCGGGCGCCTTTCGCGGCGCCTGCGCGTGCTGCAAATGTCGTCTCTGGATGAGTATTACGACCTGGTCACGCTGCCCGATCAGCACGATGAGCGCGTGTTGATGATCGACGCGATCACTACTAACGAGACGCGCTTCTTTCGCGATCCCAGGCACTTCGAGTTTCTGGAGGGCCGCGTGATTCCTCGCTGGCGCAGGGACGCTCAACAAGGACTGCGCACAAAAAGCGTCCGCGTGTGGAGCGCGGGTTGCTCATCCGGAGAAGAACCGTATTCCCTGGCCATGCTTTTGGCGCGGCACCTTCCGGCCGAGCAAGGTTGGAGCGTGGCTATCTTCGCTACCGACATCTCCACTCGAATCCTGGCGCAGGCGCGCATCGGGATCTACAACATCGCGAAATTGCCGGACATCCCCGAAGCGCTTTTGAAAGACTACATGCTCAAAGGCGTGGACCAGCAGGAAGGCCAGATGAAAGTCATGCCCGAAGTCCAGGCCATGGTCGATTTCCAGAAGTTGAATCTCGCTCACGGGCCTTATCCGCCGCAGGCGCACTTCGACGTGATCTTCTGCCGCAACGTGCTGATCTATTTTGATCTTCAGTCGAAGCAAAAAGTGGTGGAACACCTGACCCGTTGTCTGGTCCGCAACGGTCTTCTTTTCGTCGGGCAGGCGGAAAACCTGAGCAGCATGAACTCGGACTTAAAGAGCGTGGTCCCGGCAGTATACGCGCGGGCAGGAGAACATCTTGGTTTCTAACTCAGGCCAGACGCCCGAGTTCTCTTCACCTCGGGCCGGCGACCACGGATCGCGCGACCGGCACCCGGAAAAGTTGCACGTGCTGGTCGTGGACGACTCCGCTACGGTCCGCCAGGTGATGCAGGCGATCCTGCAGACCGATCGAAGAATCACGGTCAGCGTGGCCTCGGATCCGCTCATCGCCGGCGTCAAAATGCAGAAGGAACGCCCGGACGTCGTCATCACCGACCTGGAAATGCCGCGTATGGACGGTTTGACCTTCCTGCGCAAAATCATGGCGGAGTCGCCACTGCCTGTGGTGATCTGCTCCGGCCTGGCTGCCAAAGGCACAGACCTTGCACTGCGCGCCCTGGAAGAAGGTGCGGTTGAGATCATCACCAAGCCGAAGCTGGGAGTGCGCGACTTTCTGCACGAGTCGGCGGTGCTTCTGCTCGATGTCGTATGGAGTGCAGCCGAAGCCAGGATCATGCCGCGGCAAAGGATCGCGGCCCCTGCCCGACTCAGCGCTGATGCCGTGCTGCCATTGCGCGCAAAGCAGCGCGACTGGAATCCCTCTCACGGCCTGATTGCAGTCGGCGCGTCCACGGGTGGCACCGAAGCCCTGCGTGTTCTTCTTTCAGCGATGCCGCAGGACTGCCCGCCCATCGTGGTCGTTCAGCACATGCCGGAGAATTTCACGCGCGCCTTTGCCGACCGGCTCAACCGGGATTGTACGATCCTAGTCAGCGAGGCGCGTGATGAAGTTGCCCTCCGCCCCGGCATGGCGCTGATTGCGCCCGGCAATTATCACTGCGTCGTCAACAGCCACGGTGCGAACCTGATGGTCAACATCATGGATGGGCCCCTGGTGTCGCGGCACCGGCCGAGCGTCGATGTGCTGTTTCGCTCCGTCGCCGTCAGCGCAGGACGAAACGCGGTCGGGGTCATCATGACCGGGATGGGCGACGACGGAGCACAGGGATTGCTCGAAATGAAGCAGACGGGCGCTATCACCATCGCGCAAAACGAAGCCACTTGCGTTGTGTTCGGGATGCCTCGCGAAGCCATCGCGCGAGGTGCTGTCGATCTTGTTTTGCCACTGGAGCAAATCGCGCGCGGAGCACTGGATTCACTCGCCGCCGAGAGAAGACACCAAGCACAGGCGGGGAATTGAGAGCGAACCCGCGCAAGAGGCTGTGTTACCGGAAGGTTGCGGGTGCAAAATCGCATTCTGCCGCAATCCATCGTCCAATTGCCCGGCCAGCCGTACGGCCGGGTAACCGAAGTCCAATGCCGAGAGTGATCTGTGCCGGCTCGGATGGAACACCTAGGATTAAGGGTCTTATAAGAATGGGCGAGGCAAGCACGAGCCGCGGCCCTATCACTGTGTCAAATTTGCCTTAGAAGGGAACCGACTATGGCGGCTGGCGCCAAACCTGCTCTCGATCCAACTGTGAACACCCAAACCCGAAGTGCTGAGGTATCCGAGTCCAAGCCTCAAACCTTCATGGACAAAATCATCCACCAGTTAACCAAAATCTTCGAATACAACGAGCGTCTCGGGACTACCCGCGAGTAAAAGGTTTGACTGCACGCCCGTGCTGCATTCGACGGCTATTTTCCGACCACTAGCACCTCGAACTGCCCGGCCTCTGCTGTGGAGAGGAACAACCGGTGTGTCTTTGCATCCAGCGCCATGGTCTTGGCGCGCGGCAAAGTCTTCACTGTCTCCGCAACTGAATACTTGTCCGGGTTCTCCTGGCGGATTACGGAAACCGTGCCTTCCCCGTTGGAGTTGAAAATCAGCTTCGCCTCCGGATCGAACACCGTTGCATCCACATGATCACCGATCGGCAGCGTGGTGATGACTTTGCCAGTGTCGGCATTCATCACAGCCATGACCTTGCTGCGGCAGCCAATGAAGAGGCGCCGGTTCACCCGGTCCATCGCCATGCTGCTGGGGGAAGCACACGGAGCGGTCGGCCAGCGCTCCTCGACCTTGAGAGCCTTGGCATTGATCTTGAGTACCAGGCTTTCATCCTCAAGATTGTTGAAGACCGTTCCCTTGCCGTCGGCGGCTGCGAATTCCGGGCCACCGCCCAACTCCACCGTGCCCGCGACTTTCCCGGTGGCGGCATCGATGGCGGTGGCGCTGTTACTCCCGCCGTTGAAGGCAAAGATTCGTGCCGTTGAGGGATCGTAGATGATGGCATCGGGCTTCTTGCCAGCGGGCACATCAGCGATCGGCTTCAGGGTGTTCAGATCGAAGATCGTGACCGAATCGGCCTGGCCGTCGCTGACGAATCCGCGGCTAGATTCGGGCGCGATCGCGATTCCGTGTACGCCCGGAGTTTTTGGGATGCTGCCGACGACTGTGAGCGAGTCCACGTCAATCACCTCCACCTGCATTCCGTGGGAGACGTACAGCCGACGCGCGGATTCATCCACGGTGAGATAATCCCAACTTCCCTGACCGGGAATGGGGATTTTCTTGAGCACTGAGTAGCCCTGCGCGGCGGCAGGCAGTGCGGCAAATTTGACAGTAAAGACTAAAGCCAAAGTGATGATTGAGAATCTCCGGGAGGCAACACGAAGGCCGTTCAACATTCTTCTCCTCTTATTGGTGAATTCGTCGATGGCAAAGCAGTATTCGTATAACAACCGGGATAGTAAACGCCGAACCTGAAGGTCTTCTGAAGCGAGGAGACCTCCAAATCGGCCTGTCAGTCGGCGCGGCGAGGCTCCCAGCGCAGGCCGAAGGAGAACGTCCGATCGTAGTATTCGCGCTGGGTCAAGTACCACGGGCTGCCGTTGTAAAAGCCGAACACCTCGTTCGTCAGGTTTAGGCCCTGCCACAGCACGGTGAGCGTCCTCTGGACACGGAAGCTGGCCTGCGCATCGAATTGGAGATGGCTATAGAGGTAATTGTCGCCGGCCGGTCCTTTTGGCCCGAGACCTGCCGTATCAATCTCGGTGTTGTACTGGTATTGGTAGATGCTCGCGCTGTTGTAAGTCGCACCCAGACGAGCCGAAAAGCGTCCCTTATCATATGTCGGGCTAAGGTTCCACATCGTGGGAGTCTGACGCTGCAGCGCGGGAGTGTCCGGCCGAAGCGGCAATGTGCCGGCATTGGACGCTGTCTTGCTGAAGTTCGCTGAGATGCCAAATCCACTTAATGCACCCGGCAGGAAACCGAGGTGCTGAATATAAGCGAACTCTACACCGTACAGCTTCGCGTTGCTTCCGTTGATGATGTAAGAAAATGTGTCTCCGACGTACTGTGGATACTGAGTGCCCTGGTAGTCCAGATCAGCGATGTAGTAAATCGGTTGGCTCATCTGCTTGTAGTAAAGACCTGCCTGAATCTCACCATACGGCTTGAGGTAGCGCTCGTAGAGCAGATCGAAATCATTCGCATGGGTCGGTTTTAAACTCGGATTGCCAATGTTGACCGTCTCCGGGTTCGTGCTTTGATCGACTGTTACGTACGGTACCAAGTCGTAGGGATTGGGGCGTGAAAGCGCCCGCGCGTAAACCGCACGAATATCGTCGTTATCAGTGAGGTGGTACTTTAACTGGATGCTGGGCAATGGATCCCAATACCAGGACTGGGCCGGCTCAGGAACGACGGTTTCGGCGCTACTGGAGGAGTTATTGGTGGTCGAGAAACCAAGGATATTCAACTGCGTGGCTTCAATCCGCAAACCGGTCTGCAGGCGGAATCTGCCGAATTCGATCGTATTCATTGCGTACGCCGAAGAGACGCGTTCGGTGTAATCGAAATTGGAAAGCACAGAGCCGAACAATGTAGCGGGTTCGTCCAGCGAGAGAAATGGCACACCATTCACAGTATTCTGGAAGTTGTTAACAATGGTGTTGTAGCTGGTGACTGGACCGAGGTTGTAGGCATTGAAGTAGTAATGAGGATTAGTAAAGGTTCTGAGAAAGCTGGACATCGTGCAGCCGGAAAAGCCGGGTACCAGCACTCCGTTCGAGTCCACACAATTGGAGATGTCGTAGGTCGGCGAGTATGCGTTCTGTCCCTTATGTGCGTTACGCAGCTTCGTACCGAATTCGATGGTCGAGAAGTGCGAGCCTAGGTGGTAATTGCGCGCATAGGAGATGGCACCCTGCAGATTGACTTGTGACGTGAGGCCCTGCGTGCCATCGTACTCGGCTAAGTAGTAGTTTGCGGGATTGTAAATTTGAGAATTAGGAGCAAGGCAGCCGGGGTTCCATTGAGGCAGATGAAAGTCGGTGGTCAGGTTCGGGGCAAAGTAGCATGTTCCCGTCAGGGGGAGTTGCTCAAGGTCGTTGTTTGCGAGCGCCTTGAACGTTGCGCCCGGGTTGCCTGCGGCCGCCAGTTGGCGTGAGCGGGCTGCAGAAACCTCCCAGCTCAACCAGGAACTTTGGAAAACGTGCTTCCCGCCCAAAGCCGCCATAATAATTCCGTAATCCGGCAGCCGGCTGGACGTCTTGAACTTTGGTATGTCTGGGGTGATTGTGAGTGGACCCTGCGAGGGAAGGCTAACATCGTCGTTGAGGGTATATACCCATTTGTCGCCGTAATCTTTGAAGTCGGAGTCGAAATAATGGACGAAGAGACCCGAAGCTGGATCCTTTAGCTTGTAGTCCAGCGTTCCGCCGAATCCGTAGCGCTTGCGCTGATAGCGATATTCTCTGATATCCATGCTGTCGTAAACGGGGATCGCCCAGTTGACATCGGGCTGTGGCTCGATGTCGTCGATGCCGCGTCCGTTGTAATCGTAGCTGCCGGAGAATAGCGCGCCGAACCGGTGGTCCTTGCCGAACCGTTGCCCAATGGTGCCGCTGATCAGTCCGATGTAACGATCGCCTTGGATCGGCGTCCAGCCGCCAATACCCTCAAATTTCAGAGTCGGCAAATCCCCGGCCTTCTTCGTTACAAGGTTGACCGTGCCGCCGATGGCATCTGCATCCTGACTCGCGGACAAAGTCTTGTTGACTTCGACCGAGCCGACGATGTCGGCAGGGATGGTATCCAACTTGAACTGGCGCACATTATCTTCCGGGGCTGGAATTTCCACTCCATCGACCGTCGTATTGTTCAGCCGCGGTTCGGTGCCGCGGACCTGCACGTACTTCCCTTCGCCTTCGTCGCGCTCCAGACTGATGCCGGGCATGCGGCCCACGACGTCCGCGATGTTTTCGTTGGGAAGGCTCTGGATCACGCCTTCCGGCATCACGTCGAGAATATTGTCGGAGACCCGCTGCTCCTGGATGGCCTCGGCTTGTCCCTGCGCATCGGCGATGACATTAATTTCCTCGGCCTTGGCGGCAACTTTCAACTGAGCGTCCACACGGGTGGTTTGGCCGGCCACAACTTTCACCGGGGCGCTGAAAGTCACAAATCCGACGTACGAGATCGTAATGGTGTAGTCGCCCGGCGCGATGCCAATAAGGGTGAACTCTCCCTGGGCATTGGTAGCGCCCGTGATCTCCCCCGGATCCAATTTGACGCGCGCGCCGGGCAGAACCGCCCCTTGACGATCCACTGCACGGCCATTCACAACACCTGTGCCACGCTGCCCCAGCGCGATGGTTGCGGACAGGGTGCACAACATCAGCAGCGTCAATGTTCTCGACACAAGTAAGCGGACACGACGATGGCGAGGGTTCATGGTGGTGCTCCCTTAAAACCTTAGAAAACCGGAATGGTAGACCGCGTTTGTAAAAGCACGTTGAATCTTGCGTGAATCTTTTTTCAGGTTCGCCAGAGCAGGGATTTTCAGCTAATCTTCAGGAAGTAAGCCGATCATCGCTATCCGGGTTACACACTTGAACCTGCTTGTCGTAGAAGATGAAGGACGGATGCTGGAACTTCTCCGCCGCGGACTCGGCGAAGAAGGGCATGCGGTTACGTGCGCCACGGATGGCGCGGAGGGGCTGTATCTGGCGCAGACGTATTCCTTTGATGTGGTCATCCTCGACATCATGATGCCGAAGGTGGACGGCTATCAGATGCTGCAACGGTTGCGGTCCGCTCGCGTAACGACGCCCGTGCTCATGCTGACTGCCAAGGATTCCGTACCGGACGTCGTGCGTGGCCTGGATCTGGGGGCGGACGACTATCTCACCAAGCCCTTCTCGTTCAGCGAACTTCTGGCCCGCCTGCGCGCCGTCCAGCGCCGCGCACATCAATTGCAGAACCCCAAACTGCAAGTCTCCGACCTTACGCTTGATCCTTCCAGCCGCGAAGTATCAAGGGCCGGGCGCAACATCGCCCTGACCCGCACCGAATACAACCTGCTCGAACGGCTCATGTATCGTGCCGGCAAAGTAGCGGAGCGCCGGGCGTTGATCGAGGCGGTGTGGGGCTTCGACGCCGACATCGAAGAGAACACGCTCGACGCCTTCATGCATTTGCTGCGCAGCAAGGTGGACAAACCGGGAGCGCCCAAACTGATTCACACTGTGCGCGGACTGGGTTATGTGATTCGTGAGGCAGCCCAATCATGATGCGGCTTTCCATCGGCTTGCGCCTCACCCTCTGGTATCTGTCGATTTTTGCACTGGCTCAGTTCGCGTTCGGCACAGGAATGTGGCTGCTTCTGCGGCACCATCTGGTCAGCATTGTCGACGACAGCCTGCGCGACCAGACGGAGGACTTGCGCAGTTTTCTTGTAGCGCAGAAGAAAAACGCCAATGTCCCGAAGTTTCGCGAGGAAGTCACCGAAGCCTACGTGCAGGAGCATGCGGGCGAGTATCTGGCCATTGCCACTTCCGCCGGCGAACCCGTATATATTTCCGACTTTCTCAAGAACAACGGTTATGGGTCGGCTGTCGTTGTTTTACCGACCTCGCCCGCGCTTGAAGATCAGCGCATCGGCCGAAGGGGGCTCCGCTTTTACCGCTCAAGCGTCACGACTCATGGCCTGACCTTCATCATCGCCATGGGCGCCTCGACGAAAGACACCTACGAGACCCTGGAGGCCTTTCGAAACTATCTTCTGCTATCAGCTCCAATCGTGCTGCTGATTTCAGGGATTGGAGGCTACACGCTGAGCCGGCACGCCCTCGCTCCGGTGGACGCATTAACCCGCACCGCGCGCACCATCAGCGGTCAAAACCTCAGCAGCAGACTGCAAAAGCTCGACACGGGAGACGAACTGCAGCGCCTCTCCGACACCTTGAACGAAATGCTGGAGCGCATCGAAAAAGCGTTCCTGCGAATCACGCAGTTTACCGGCGACGCTTCGCACGAGCTGCGCACTCCCATTTCGCTGATGCGCACCGAGGCCGAAATCGCGCTGCGCCGGGAACGGGACCCTGACGCATACCGGGAAGCTCTCCAGCACATACTGAAAGAAACCGAACGGGCTTCAGTCCTGATCGAGGATTTGCTGGCGCTGGCCCGCGCCGACTCTGGCAAGGAATTCCTTCAATTGCAAGCCATCGAACTGGGAGGCTTCGTGCACGGCTTCGTCACCGGATGGCAGCCACTGGTGTCGAGCGCCGGCCATCAACTCACCTCGGCAGCCGGCGGCGACCGTCAGGCCTGGGTCATGGCCGATGAAGCAGCGTTGCGCCGCGTGCTCACCATCCTGCTCGACAACGCCGTCAAATACACACACACGCCCGGGCGCATCAACGTCGCGTTGGAAGATCACCAGGCGGACGTGACGGTGAGTGTCAGCGATACGGGCCCGGGAATTTCCGCGGAGGAACAACCGAAGGTCTTCGAGCGCTTTTACCGCATCGACAAAGCGCGCGGACGCGCCGTAAGTGGGGCCGGGTTAGGGCTTGCGATCGCGCGCTGGATCGTGGAACGTCACGGAGGCGCCATCACTGTAGAAAGCGCGTCCGGTGAAGGATCGAAATTTTCCGTACACCTGCCCACCGTGTCTCGCCCGGCACTTCCCACGACTGAGGGTGTGGTTCCAGCTTGAGCGCGTGCAGTCGCCTCGCTAACGCCGAATTCCCAACACTTTTACATCTTTTGGCGCGCCGCTCTCCACAATTGAGGAAACCTTTTCTCCTGCTTAGGCCCTGGTGTCGAGAACCAAAATGACGGGAATGCGAGCGTAGAAGGGCAATTTGCTAAGACCGACTTCTGCGAATGCCGTTGGCAACTCGTCGCCCTAAGAAATGGCATGCGACGGCACCCCAACCAGTCACCTCTGATAAACGGTTGAACCGCCGGTGGCAGTGAGCACGATCTCGATGTCTTTGATTTTCTCCTTGTCCACGCTGTGAGGGTCGTCAGCCAGGACAACGAAGTCCGCCAGCTTGCCTGGGGTGATCGATCCTTTGATCATTTCCTCGTGCGAGTTGTAGGCACCGTTAATAGTGTTCACCTGCAGGGCTTCGTCTACGCTGATTCGCTGGTTCGCTCCCCAGGTTTCGCCATTCCAGCCGGTACGCGTCACCATCCCTTGAATTCCCATTAGCGGTGCGAATGGCCCGGGACTGAAGTCCGAACCGGCTGCCACTCGAATTCCGTTGTCGAAGAACGAACGGTATGCCATGCAATGCTTCATGCGTTCTTCCCCATAAAAGTGGAACTTGTCGGTGTTGTAGTACGCATACGTGGTGAAGGGGGCGGGAACTGCGCCCAGGGCCTTGATCCGGCGCAGAAGATCATCGTTGATTAACGTGCAATGAGTGATCTTGGGACGCACGTCGGGCCGTGGCGCGATCAGCTGCGCGCGCTCATATGCGGTGAGCACCATGTCGATGGCGACATCGCCATTCGCATGGCAATTGGGCTGAATGCGCGCTCGCTGAACGCGCTCTACCCAGGCGTTGAGGTCATCCTGCGTCTCGGTGATGTTTCCGCTGTAAGGAGGATTGGTGCCGGCGTAGGGTTGGCTCAGGGCCATAGTACGCTCGGAAAATGAGCCATCAGCGGTGTGCTCCGAGGTAGCGCCGAAGCGAATCCATTCGTCTCCAAAGCCGGTACAAATCCCATTCTTAATCATTGCCTCTAAAGTTTCCCCGCTGGTCTCAAAACCCACCCGGTGCAATAGTTCACTGCGTGAACGGACCTGCTGCAGTGCAAACAAATTCCCTTCTTCGTGGTGAACACTAGTCAGGCCATAGCGGACAAACTGTTTCGAGATGTATGCCAGCCCATCACGATCGCGCTGTTCTTTCTGCTCCGGTGTAAACGCCTCGCGCCTGCCAACGTTGGCGAACGCGTCTCGCGCCTGGTCGGTAACTCGCCCGTTGAGTTCTCCGTTTTCGTCATGATCGTAAGTTCCGGCCATGCGATTGGGAGTCTGCTTGTCGATTCCGGCCAGCTCCAGCGCCTTACTGTTATAGAAGGACGTGTGGCCGCCCCGATGATGGACACATACGGGATGATCCCTTGAGACTTGGTCGAGATCGTGCACATTAAGCTGGCGGTTGTCTTTCACCTTCGTGTCGTCGAAGAAATATCCCTCCACCCAGAAGCCGGCAGGAGTCTTCTGCGCCTTGGCACGGAGCTTCTCGATGATGCTGGCGATGGTGACAAACTCGACCTCATAGGGGTTGCCGACGATCACTTCGTAGAGCAGGACATTGCCGCCAGCATGATTGTGGCAATCGATGAAACCCGGCACGATTGTCATCTGCTTCGCGTCGAACGTCTGAGTCCCCTTGCCAATGAAGGCTTTGGCGTCCGCCGAACTCCCTACAAAGACGAACCGCGAGCCCTTCGCAGCGAACGCCTCCGCCTTTGGCATTTGAGGATCGACCGTATAGACCCCGGCGTTGAATACAACCAGATCGGCATGGCGCGGATCTGTGTTGGCACTTTGCGTGTCACCGAATGCGGTTGTGCCAAGAGGACCACCGCCAGCAAGACCAGCCATGCCGACGCCGGCCAGGCCCAGGAATTCTCTACGAGTTGGGCGACGTTCGTTCATCGCTGCTCCTGTTCAGCATAGACCTGTGGATTTACGGCTGACTTCCCGAACGGTGTGCCTTGGCCTCGTGGGCCGACGCAAATGGATCAGGCGCCCTTAGTCGCAGCCTCGTGCTTTCCCTCTGAAGTAATCTCGCGTACAGCGCGATAGCCCTGATCAATTGCAATGTTGGTGTAGGCATGGCCGTCGGCATCAGAGTTGGCGATGTGAATGCGTCCGAATGGCTGCCGGCCCATCACACAGGGCCGCTCGGAGTCCGGACGGTCCAGCGGTTCGAAGAGCGGGTTGTACTCGTAGGCGTACCCATGCGGCCAGCGGTTGACGGTGATGGCCTGGATGTCACGAGCAGAGTCAAATCCACCACCAGCAAGCATGCGTCCGAGTTGGTCGCGGATGTTCCGTTCGAAGACATCGAATGGCGTGCTCAGGAGCTCGTAACGCCCGGCTCGATATTGGTCCTTTGCCGGCAGGCCGGGCTTACAGGGGGTGCGCAAGAGATGTAACAGGCAGGGCTCTTCCGGTTTGCTGGGGAAATGATAGTCGCCGATGGAAACCGGGAAATCCAGCGTTGCTCCGTTGAAGTAGCTGCCCGGCGAGTAGATCGAGGTCAGCCCCAATTTCCGGAAAGATTCCCAGTTCCTGACCTGCACGTTCGTGTAGACCAGGGGAATCTTGACTGCGTAGGCCAGTGCCTCTTTTTGCTTTTCGGACATCTCCGGGCACAGATAGGGAATCACCATGTTGTAACAAGCCAAGACGCAATGAGCGGCCTTGACCTTGTGTGCCTTCCCGCCACGGACATAAGTGACTTCCACTTCGCTTGCGCTTTGCGGATCACCGAGATGCTTCGCCCGAACCACTGTGCTGTTCAGACGAATCCGGACTGTCGAGTCCGGGTTGTCCAATCGCGCATAGTTCATGCGTGAGGTGACAATGTCTTCCATGGTGCTTCCCGGCGCCGAGCCCGGCACAAGTGAGCGAACCAGTAGACGCGCCACCGACGCGTTCCCGTCCGGGAAGTGGAAGATGTAGGGCTCGGCCTGTTCCGGGCTGTCTTCACTGCTTTGCAAGTTAATTCCCTTGAATCCCGGATAGTCCATCTCTAAGCAGTCCCACGCTGAGACCGCATCGATCCCTACGCCATATAAGCCGTGAGGTGCAGTCTGGAAAATCTTGATGACGTCGGGATGGACCTTCACGTATTGCAGCAGGTAGTCCTTATAGCTCGTCTTGATCAGCTTGCGGCGCTTCTCTTCAGCGCTGAGGCCTGACAAGTAGTCCTCGGTAGTTGTCTGCAGTCGCGACAGATCCTGGCGGGCAGGCTCGGCAATCGGGATCTTGGCGAGAATCTCGGGAGAGTATTCCAGCCCCAGATAGTGCGTGCCAAAACCCGGCAACAGCACGTCGCTGCCAAAGGTTTCTCTGTCAAAAAATGTCGCTCGTTTCAAGTTCATCGACTTGTACAGCTTCTGGTCGAAGTACTTGAAGAAGCGGTCCACGTCGATTCCCAGTTCTTGCAGTAATCCAAACGCTTCCTTGCTGTAATGATGCGGCGCCTCGAGAGACTGCGTGCCGCCATAACCGAGAAGTAGCCTGTCTCCAGCCCTGAATTCGTTGCGTTTTGCATGGCCGCCAAAATCGTCGTGGTTGTCGAGAATCAGAATCTTGGACTGCGCTCCGGCGAACTTGCGGAAGAAGTATGCGGACGCCAGGCCACTGATGCCGCCGCCCACGACGACAAGGTCGTAGGATTCCTTGTCGTCAGTGGGGTCCGGCCAAGTCTGCCCGTCGCGCAAGGCATGCGCTACTTCCCAGGATCCATCGTGGCTGCCGCGCAGGCCGGTTTTCGCGGGAGGGTAGTAGTTCGGATCTCGTTCGGGAGCAGTTTCGGCCGCAAGCATCAGCCTCAACCATTCGGGGTTCGCCGGAGCGAGCGAAGCCCCAGCGGTCAGAGCACAGCCGTTCAAGAAATCGCGCCGCGTGATGTCGCGGTTCATGCCCAACGCCTGGTCCCGCTTTTTGCTCATGCTTCCTCCCTCAGAAGCAGATTCTGCCTCGGTGCACCCTCGACCGGAGGCTAGAAGCTCAACTTCAGCGCCAGTTGCAAAATTCTCGGGGCGTAGGTTCCGCTGATTTGGCCGAAAGTTCCAGAGGTAACCAAGGTATCCGCCGGCGGCCGAAACTCCGCATGATTGAAGATATTGAAAGCTTCGGCACGGAAGACGAGTTTCGTCCGCTCGCCGACCAGGTCGGTTGATTTTTCCAGCGCCAGATCGAAATTGGAGTGACGCGGGCCATGGAGTGAATTGCGACGGTAGGTCCCGTAGAATCCCAGCGGACATGTGCCTGGGCCGATACAGGCATCCTGCTGGAAGTCGCTGGGATCGAACCAGAAGTTACAGGGAGCTCCGTTACACGTCTGTACCGTACGCGGATTCAGCGTTTGCACGGAACCGACCATCTGATCGGCTCTTACGATCTCTCCATCTCCAGCCCCCGAGGGGCCCGGATCGGTGGAACGCTGATGCGTACCGGCAAGAAAGTCCAGCGGAATTCCCGATTGGATGAAGTAAATGGGATATAAGCTCCAGCCATTGGTCAGGCGTTTCGGGCCGGTTGCCCAGGTCTTGGCGAACGGCAGCTCCCAACCTCCGCTGAAGGCAAGCCTCTGACGCAGATCAAAATCCGAGTTCCCGTAGAACTGGTTGTGATTGTAGAAAGGAATGGATGAAACCCTCGAATTGAATCCGGTTCCGTTATCCAGGTTGTGGGACCAGGTGTAGGAGGCGGTAAAGAACACATTTCCGAGGTAGCGTACGTCCTGGGCTCTCTTCGTCAGGCTGGTGAGCAAGCCGTTGTAATTGGCGTGGTTGAGGCCATCAAAGGTTGGCGCATAACCGAAAGTATTGGGATCGGCGCCGGGATTCGAGGCCAGAAGTTCCTGATTCAGAATGCGCGTGTTGGTTCCCAGAATGAAGGGGTTTTGGTCAACCCATGTAAGAAGCTTGTGTGAGGAGCTGCCAACGTAGCCGACCTCGGCCATAAGGCCGTTGGCGAGCTGGCGCTGGATGCTCAGGTTGTACTGGTAAATGTAGGGCGTCCGCAGGTGGATGTTCACAAAATTGTTGCCTGGTCCCAGGAACGGCGTAAACCCCGCGTCGGTGAAGTTGATGTTCGAAGGGGGCGGTTCCTTTGAAGGGAAGGGGTCGCTCACACCACCCATGCCGTAGGGATCGCCAAGGATGGTATCCGCCGGGGCTGTGGTGGTGGGAAGCTGGTTTGAGGCGAAGGTAAAATCTGTGCCGCCAGCCCAGGGCGCTTCATCGGTCGCCCAATCCGACATCCAGCCGTTCAGGGTGTCAAAGAAGAATCCGCCGCCGCCGCGGATACTGGTTTTCCCGTTGCCGAAGGGATCCCAGGCGAAGCCAATGCGCGGAGAGAAATTCGTATGATCGGGGTAATACCAGCCGCGCGGCGCTCCCGGGTCGCCGGGAACCAGGAAGCCAAGGGGCGCTCCCGGAAATTTCACCGACTGCCTGCCCGGAACAATGCTGAAACTGTATCCATGGGTATCGGTCTCAGGGCTGGTGTATTCGTAGCGGAGCCCATAGGTCAGTGTCAGGCGCGGAGTCGCTCTCCACTCATCCTGAGCGAATACCGCATACTGTTTTTGGTGCTCATTGCTGGGCGCCTTCGAGTACTCGCTGAATTCGTCCGAAGCCCCAAACAAAAAGTCCGCCAGATCATTTCCGGAGCCGATGCCACCCGGTCCGTAGAAATAAAAGATCCCGTTGGTCTGGTAGGCGTAGACCGAGTTCTCCTGCATGATTCCGAAGCGGCCGCCGAACTTGTAGTTGTGGTGCCCGTGATTCCAGGACAGAGTATCGGCAAACGCGTAGTTGTTGTCGGACTTCCAGGTCACATTGGGATTGAATCCTACGTTCATGCCACTGTTGAATGACAGCGAGGGCGGGCCAAAGGGATCGTCGGACTGGATATTGACGCCCAGTTGCAACGGCGTGGGCAGATGACTGGTGGGAATAGCGGTTTCATGGTAGCGCTGGGCGGTGATCAGAACTTCATTCAGCGTGGAAAGTGAAACGGTCTTGGTGTAGTCGAGGTTGGCGAAGTAGACCCAGCTCGTATCGGCGGAAGTGAAACCCGGGATGTTTGCCCCAAAGAAGGGGTTGGCAATGGGTTCCTTGTTGGTGCCGAGAGACAGCGAGATGCGATCGTTGGTGGTGACGAAGAAGTCAAACTTGCCGACGTACTGATCAACGTTGTCTCTTTCTGAGCCCTTGGGGAGCATTGCGCCGCTGGGCGAGGTCGGAAGGATACCGGCGGCGATGTAATTCTGGGCAACCCCATCGATCTTGGTGGGATCGATTACGGCCTGTGCAGCGAGCGCGGCATTCGACTGGTAATAGGGATGGGCCACCTGGCCGATGCTTCCACAAGTTCCCAATTGGTCCGGGAGAACGATGGCTGGATTCCCGGTAAGAAAGCACTGCACAAACGGATCGGGGCCCCCGTTGTAGCTTTGTGAGAAATCCCCGTTTAACTCAGCGGGCGTGTACGTTGTAACCAGTGGTTCGTTGATGGTTTCTGCCAGGCGCTGCCCCTGGTAGCCGAAGAAAAAGAAGAACCTATCCTTACCCCTGAGCCACTTGCCAAGCGTGATGGGACCGCCGATCACGCCGCCATACTGATTGCGCTTGAGCACCTGGCGAGGGTACCCAAATTCGTTGTCGATGTAATCATTGGCGTTAAAGGCGTCGTTGCGCAGGTACTCAAACAAGCTTCCGTGTAAGGTGTTGGTGCCCGACTTCAAGACCACGCTGATCGTCCCGCCTCCGTTCCTGCCATATTCCGCGGTGTAATTGTTCTCCAGCAGCTTAAACTCTTCGACCGCTTCCGGATTGGGATTGAAGACCACCTGGTTGCTCGTGGTCCGATTGTTAAGGCCGCCGTCGAGCAAATATGTAATGGCATCGCCGCGACCACCCGCCACGCTGATCCCGTTGAGCCCCTCCTCGGCGGCTCCGCCGTTGTTAGTGCCGTACGTTCCGATGTCATCGGCGATGGGGGTAACGCCGGGTTGGGTCAGTGCCAGATCGAGAGTGTTGCGTCCGTTGAGGGGCAGGTCCTGAATGGCTTTGCCAGTGACTGTTCCTCCGATCGTGGGGTTCACCGTTTCGACCTGAGCGGCCTGCGATTGCACCTCAACGGTTTCGTTCACCGCACCCACTTTCAGGGGAACGTCGATTCGCAGGGACTGGTTGACCGTGAGTTCCTGTGGTTCGGTCGTAGCCCTGGCAAACCCAGGGCTCTCCACCGTGACTTTGTACATGCCGATGGGGACGTCGAGCACCTGGTAGCTTCCCCTATCGTCGGTCTGTGTGTTCCAACTGACATTGGTGCCAGTGTTCGTCACGATCACCTTGGCCTTGCCCACTGTCGCTCCCCCAGGATCGGTGACGATGCCAATCACGCGTCCGTTGGTATTTTGCGCCCAGGCAGAAACTGCGAAGACGAGTAGCAAGGCGGCAACAGGTACGGCGCATGCCGCCAGCCGTCTACAGGATGAGTAAGAAAAACGTACGCAGTTTCGAAGTGCCATAAAGAGCCCTCCGGCGGAGATCGGATGCTTGTACCAGTCCAAATCGAAAAGATCGAAGTTTGAAAACGAGACACGGTAACGATGCCGGGACCGCTTCATCGAAGGGCTGACACCATCACCGCAAAAGTCTTCGCAGGTCATAAAAATTGGCCCAGGCTACTTCCCTGCCGTTGAGCCCGAGTTTTACCTTCGTGGAATTCGCCGAACCTTACGAGAATTGTGGAAGGTTAGAGAAACCATGGCTTCAGTGTCAAGCAGAAAATTTCCCACTGCCGACAACGCGCTTCTCAGATCAATTCCGGACACGCTTGGGAGGCACTCACTCCTCGTGAAGTGCGGCGGGAACCGTTCTGAGCTAGCTCTTCATTTTTCTTGACAGTGTTCACTGCCTTTTCTAACCTTGCGGAGTTGTAGTAATGTGCTGGAAAAAATTATGACCGACTTCGCAGAAAACGGCAGTCGTGCTCGCGATCGCCGGTTAGGCATGAACCGCAACATCACGCGCCGGGATTTCCTGAACGGAATGGCCATCGGAACCGGCGGAGCGCTTGCCAGCCCGTGGCTGGGAGCGCTGCTCGCAGCTCAGACGCCGGCACTCTCGGCGCAGGATCGTCCTGGCTACTATCCTCCAACGCTTACTGGAATGCGCGGAAGTCACCCCGGCGCATTCGAAGTCGCCCACGCCCTGCGAGACGGAACCTTTTGGGAAAAAGCAGGCAAGCCGGTGGAGACCGGCGAGGAATACGATCTGGTGGTGGTGGGTGGCGGCATCAGCGGTTTGGCGGCCGCATATTTCTATCGTAAACACGCCGGGCCTTCTGCGCGCATTCTGATTCTCGACAATCACGACGACTTCGGCGGGCACGCCAAGCGAAACGAGTTCTACCTCGGTGGGCGGATGCTGCTGGCCAATGGCGGAACGGTATCGATTGAGTCGCCGTTTCCTTACAGCAAAGAAGCGCGCGGACTACTTACCGAGCTCGGCATCGATCCCCCCGGTCTTGAAAACAAATACGGCGGCAACCCTGGCTTTAGCGACCTTGGCTTTGGCTATTTCTTCGACAAAGAAACCTTCGGAATGGAGCGGTTGGTCGCCAACGCACCGGGAGGCTTCTATGGGCAACAGAGTGCGTCCACCAAGTGGGCGGACTTTCTGGCACGGACTCCGTTGTCGACTCAGGCTCAGCAAGACATCGTCCGCATTCAGGAAGCCAAAACGGACTACATGGAAGGCCTGCCTCAGGAGCAGAAGAAAGCCCGGCTCTCCAAAATGAGCTACAAAGACTTCCTGCTCAATGTGGTCAAAGCTCATCCTGACGTCATTCCCTTCTACCAGACTCGCACTCATGGCCTGTACGGCATCGGCATCGATGCCGTCCCCGCGCTGGATTGCTGGGCCATTCACTTTCCCGGGTTTCAGGGAATGGGTCTTGATCGCGTACCTTCAAAAGGCCTGACCTTCACCGCATTGGGAGAGGTGACGCCGCAGGCGGAGTACCACTTCCACTTTCCCGACGGAAATGCATCCATCGCACGTATCTTGGTGCGGTCGCTGATTCCCGGCTCGGCTCCCGGAAATACGGCCGAAGACATCGTGACGGCCAGGATGGACTACAGCCGCCTGGATCACGCAGATTCTCCGATCCGCATACGTTTGAGCAGTACCGTCGTGCTCGCACGACGAGCAGGAGATTCCGCCTCGGCCAAACAAGTCGAGGTGGTCTACGGACGCGATCAAAAGGCCTACCGCGTACGCAGCAAGGGCGTGGTGCTGGCTTGCTGGAATATGGTCATTCCTTACCTGTGTCCAGATCTACCCGCCGAGCAGAAAGAAGCGCTGCACTACGGGGTAAAGGTTCCTCTGGTCTACAGTGTTGTCGGCCTCCGCAACTGGACCGCATTTCACAAGTTGGGAGTTCGGGGTGTTTCTTGTCCGGGTATGTATCACACCTCGATGAATCTGGATCGAGGCCCGAGCATAGGCGGGTACCAACCACCGCACTCTCCTGAAGAGCCGGTTCTGGTGCACATGCTGCGCACTCCTTGCCAGCCCGGCCTTTCCGCCAGGGAGCAGCAGAGTGCCGGCCACTACGATTTGCTGGCTACACCGTTTGAGACTTTTGAGCGAACCATCCGCGACCAACTTGTGCGTGCGTTAGGCGGCGGTGGTTTTGATCCTGCGAAGGACATCGAGGCGATTACCGTCAACCGGTGGCCACACGGATACGCCTACGAGTACAACCCGCTCTGGGATCCGGATTGGCCAGAGGGTAAGCGGCCGTGCGACATTGCACGCCGGCCCTTTGGGCGCATCACCATCGCAAACTCCGATGCCGCAGCAGCCGCCTACACCGATCAGGCGATCGATCAAGGCTATCGGGCAGTGCAGGAATTGCTCTCTAGCTAGCTCCGGCAATAACGACTGTGGGAGCCAGAACATGGTGAGTCGAAAGATCTTGGCAGCGTTGTTGGTGCTGCAGCAGTTCTCGTTGCGCTTCAGCTTTTAGACTCTCGAGCCACGGGGACAAGGCGACAATCAGAATGTCGGAGGAGTGTTCACCCACAGAACGGCCGCCTCTTTGTTTGTGGGGTTAAACCAGCGATGGCCGCGATTGCTTTCGAACCAGAAGCTGTCGCCTCGTTCGAGGAGGTGACATTCGACTTCGTCAAGCCACACTTCTAATGTGCCTTCGAGCATATAAAGGAAATCTTCGCCCTGGTGCTGGTACGCGCCGTCGCTTCCCGTTCCGGGGGGAACACGAATCAACATGGATTCGAGCATTTTGGTGCCTGTAGAAAGCAGTTCCATGCGGACGCCAGACTCGGTCTCCAGGCTTCTTCGGCTACGTGGCCGAATCACGCGATTGGACTGCGCCGGCAAATCATAGAGCTCCAGTACAGTGGTGCCGTACGCAGCCGCCAGGCGGTAGATGGTTGCAACTGAGGGGTTGGCCCCGGAGAGTTCGATCGCGCTGAGAAACCCTGCGGAAATGTGAGCCTGGCGAGCTGCTTCCGTTACCGTGAGCCCCCTCTTCTTGCGGAGCCGACGGAGTTTGCCGCCGAGATCCGGAGTGGCCTTGTTAGAGCCCTTTGGCTGGTTGATCGGCAGACTGCTCCCTAAGGCTTCCTTGATGGCTGGGACATTCAACTTCTTAATGTCGCGAAGGTACTTGATCCGTTTCAGCACGTCGAGCAGTTCTGGAGTATACAGGCGGTAGCTTCCGGCGCTTCGGGCAGGAGTTACAAGACCCACGCTCTCCCACATGCGCAAGGTCGAGGCGCTGATTCCTAGAATCCGTGCAGTTTGTCCGACAGTCAGAAAGCGGACATTTCTTGAGTCAGGAACACGCGTTGATTTGGATGATCCTGTGCGTCGCAAGCAAGTAATACTAGCGCGGATCACGTCCGGATGTGAAATCCGCGGCAGATTAGCCCGAGAGGGGAAAGACCAAGGGGGATCTTGCAGGGTGAATAACAAAGGAAACGTGTCTCGCCGTAAATTCGTCGCGAATGCAACCGTTCTTGTGACGGCATTTGGCGGACTCTCCGAGGTTGCCCACTTTAACATCGATAGAGAACATTTGAGGCCATGCCAAGGAAAACTTTGTAATCGTACCGCGTTCAATTCAGAATGTCGTTCCGGTGCGGCGACCGTCTCCCCGTGGAGGCCGTTCGCCGGGGAGGGATTTAATTCTCGTAACCTTATATATTTGTGGTAATGTTGATTCTTACAGCTCCTGAAAATCGACTGTTGGCCGCTAAGTTCTTTGGAATGATGGTGGCCAGGGACGGAGTTGAACCGCCGACGCCAGCCTTTTCAGGGCTGCGCTCTACCACCTGAGCTACCTGGCCACGTTTCAGGATCCGCGGTCCGCGGCTGCCAGGACGATTCGCCTCGATCTCTGTGGGCGGGAGTGCCGAGCGAACGAAGCAGATCCTACGCGGAAGCGTGGGGAACGTTCTCGATTATAGCAATCGCGCTGCATTCGCTCAACGTTGGCCGACGCGATCGCCTCCGCAAGACCTCGCCGCGGATTTTTGCGGACTCCACACAGATGAACTGCCCGGCCTTCATCCATGCGAAAAGATCGGGAATGCACCGCATGCCCGAGCGAATCCTGATCGCATAGAATGGTCCGCGTTTATCTGTGCAGATCTGATTACCCCGCGAAACTCTTCACGAATTCCACCAGACTGCGCAGCGCGATGCCCGACGGGCCTTTCGCGATCCACGGTTTCTGGTCTTCCATCCACGCGGTGCCGGCGATGTCGAGATGAATCCAGGGTGTGTCTTCGGCAAATTCTTTCAGGAACATTGCGGCGGTGATAGCGCCACCCCAGCGTCCTCCGGTGTTCATCATGTCGGCGATCGAAGAGCGAATCTGCTCCTTATATTCGTCGTCGAGAGGCATGCGCCACATCTTCTCCCCGGTGCGGGAGTTGGCGTTGTGGAAGCGGTCATACATGGCATCGTCGTTGGCGAAAACGCCAGCGTTGGCATAGCCGAGCGCAACCACCACGGCGCCGGTGAGCGTGGCGGCGTCGACCAGGTGCGTGCAGCCGAGCTGCCGTGCGTAGTAGAGGCCATCGGCGAGCACGAGGCGGCCTTCCGCGTCGGTATTGATGATTTCGATGGACTTGCCCGACATGGCGATCTGCACGTCGCCCGGCTTCTGCGCATGGCCGGACGGCATGTTCTCGGTCGCACACACAATGCCGATCACTTTCACCTGTGGCTTCAACAGCGCGATGGCGCGCATGGCGCCGATCATTGTGGCTCCGCCGGCCATGTCATACTTCATTTTTTCCATGCCGTCGGCAGGCTTGATCGAAATGCCGCCGGTGTCGAACGTAATTCCCTTCCCCACGAGGCCCAGCACGGGCTTCTCCGGCACACCAGCTGGCTCGTATGTCATCACAATCAGTGCCGGCGGTTCGTCGGAGCCCTGCGCCACGCTCCAGAAGGCGCCCATCTTCATTTCTTTGATTTTGTCGGCGCCGTAAACTTCGCACTTTAAGCCAACTTCGGCACACATCTTTTTGGCGCGCTCGGCGAGGATGGTGGGCGTCATGCGGTTCGAGGGCTCGTTCACCAGATCGCGCGTGAAATTCTGCGATTCGCCGACGATCGTGGCTTCGGCGGCAGCTTTTTCGAGCGCAGCCTGATCGCCGCCGGTCACGACGGTCAGTTCGTCAATTTTCTGATCCTTGCGATCGCTGCGGTAATAATCGGGATCGAAATTTCCCACATGCGCGCCCTCGACGATGGCGCGCGTCGCTTCCCCGGCAGGAATGCCGGTCGGTGCAACGAAAGAAAAGCTGCGGATTCCCCGCGATTTCAGCGTGCGCACGGCAGTTCCAGCGATGCGGCGCAGTTCGTAGGCAGAAAACTTCTTCGCCGAGCCTCCGCCGATCAGCAGCAGCCGCTTGGCCTTTAATCCGGCGGGCTTGTGCAGCAGGTTGGTCTCAAACGATTTGCCTGTCAGCTCTCCACTGGCCAGCAGATCGGCAGCGACCGACTGCACGGCGGCATCCGCGGTGGCGACCTTCAGCTGTGGCTTCTTATCTTTCTGAGGCTGTCCGTTTTGCACAGGTTCGGCATGGTCGAGGACCACGGCGACCAGCGATTCGGTTTGAACGTCGGCGGGGGCAGACAAAGAGGTTGTCGTCTTCATAGTGGATTCTGTGTTGGATTGCAAACATCCAGTATCCACGGTGGGACGGGAATCGCGCAAGACGTGGGATCGTTCGGTAGTGACCCAGTTTGAATTTCAGTGGCTTAGAATCGTGTTCGCAGAAACTCGACAATAAGATGGCCGATGACCGCAGCTATCATAGCAATCTCAAAGTTGGAGCGAGTGAAAATGTCCGACAAGGCCCACATCAATCCGTTCTTTTGCCCCATCCCTGAATGTTCAAATTCCCCCATCAGCAGGTTCGTATAGAACAGAAAGAGAATAAAGCCGACTTCGATCACCATTCGCACCACGCGCTTTTTCATGGTCGCAGAATTATAAGCGTATCTTCACTTGCATGGCCCACGCGCCTGCCACGCTGACGCGTAGCTGCCGGGCGTCGTCACGATCTCTTTCAAAGTCCAAACGTGATCGCTCAAGTCACTGACCGTTGCGCGTCATCTGAGGGACTACGATCGTTCGTAAGCCAGCGGAACCGTCAGCTCGCAAGCGCGCTAGGAAAGCGGGTTTCGAAGTCGAGCAGGCCGACCCATTCCGGCGTGATGGTAATGCGCACCTGGGAAGAAATCAGCGTGCGCAGCTGGCTGAGCCAGGTTTGCGCGAGTTGCGGATCGAAATAGCGCTCGGCCGCCGCCGCATATTCGGGAACGATTCCGGCCACCGGCTCGAGCCGCGCCGTCCCGCGAATGAGCAGCACTTTGTGAGGAAAGGTGTTGTCGTCAATGGTCAACGCCACTCTAGGATTCTTCGCCAGGGCTTTCAATTTCGGAGCTTTGGGCGGAGTGGCCATGACGATGTCGCGCCCATTCCAGTGAAACCAGATGGGAATCACGCGAGGCGTCCCGTCGGTCGACACATAGGCGAGACGCGCGGGAATCTTCGAGTGCAGAAGGTGTTGCGAGGCTGGGTGCTGGAGAAGGCTGAGGTCTCCCTGCTGGACGCGCTGCATGGTTTCGCTCCTCATTATGTTGCGCGCGGAGCGACGCGAGAGGAATCGCCGGCGCAGACAGGTGCACATCTTCGCCGGCATTGTACGCCTGTCGGCTCTTACAGCACGACGATCGTGATGCCTTGATTGCGCCGTCCCAAGTGGGGATCATTCTTCAGCTCGCTGTGATCCTGTAGCAGGCGCCAGGTCGTCTCGTCCGACCGCGACCAGTTTTCTCCGAAGATGCAGGCGCGAATCTGACCGGCTTCTACTAATTCCTGCAAGCGACGCTGCACGGCGATGCGGATGTCGCCGCCGGCCCCGGTTGAACCGTATCCGTGAATGATTTTGAGCAGTGAGAGACTCTGCTGGCGTGCCGCGTAGAGTTCCCTTTCCAGCCGCTGCAACGCTTCGTGAACCGCGGGCTTGTCTGATTTGAGATTTACGGTCTTGATGGCGACCTCACAGCAGGTTGCTTGGCCGTCGAGCGTCGCTCGACCGGCCCCATTCGGCTCGCTACGCTCGCTCAGGGCAGGCTCTCGAGGGCGGCTGTCCCTACATGTCTTTAGTCTACTTC
>Ga0187770_10000093_pt1 | contig 39481 bp, 42 predicted proteins | sample 0116_SJ02_MP02_2_FD_133154 | JGI IMG/M metagenome (GOLD analysis project Ga0187770, IMG submission 133154) | Tropical peat soil microbial communities from peatlands in Department of Meta, Colombia - 0116_SJ02_MP02_20_MG | ecosystem: Environmental > Terrestrial > Soil > Wetlands > Peat | place...
AACAGGCAGCGGAGAAGGGGCTTCGGGCGGCAGGGAAGTGGGAATTCCTGCCGGACTCGCCTGCGGAAGAAAAGAATCTGGCGGCTTACCTCGAAACAAACGGGCCGCGTATCGAGGCCCAACACAGAGAGAAAAAGTATGGCGATGCTCTCCTGTTGCTGGCGACGGCGCGGGAACGCGTGGATGCGTTTTTCGACAAGGTGATGGTGATGGTCGAAGACGAGCGCATTCGCGCGAACCGGCTAGCGCTCTTGCAAACGTTGCTCAAGGAATTTTCGACCATTGCCGATTTCTCCGAGATCGTCACCGAAGGGAAGGCGTAAGGATCCAACCGGCCGTAAAACAGCAGATTCCTCGCGCCAAACAACGGCGCTCGGAATGACAAGCTACTAGTAAAGATCAGCAGGAATCAATCCTGAGCAAAGGACTCATATGGCGACAATCACTCTCCCCGAAACTGAAGTGCAGAAGCCTGCAACCAAACCCAGCGCCGCCAAGTACGTCTACTTTTTCGGCGGCGGCAAAGCAGACGGCGACGGCAAGATGAAAGACACGCTGGGCGGCAAAGGCGCCGGTCTGGCAGAAATGACGAACGCCGGGCTGCCCGTGCCTCCGGGATTCACCATTCAGACCGAGGCCTGCCGCGAGTACATGCGCGGAGCACTGTCCAAAGACGTCGACTCACAGATGAACGAGGCACTGGCCCGGCTCGAATCGCTGCAGGGGCAGAAGCTCGGCGCAGGCGACAATCCGCTGCTGGTGAGCGTTCGCTCGGGCGCAAAGTTCTCCATGCCCGGCATGATGGACACCATCCTCAACCTCGGCCTCAACGACAACAGCGTAGAAGCGCTCGCCAAGCGCAGCAACAATCCGCGCTTCGCGGCCGACTCGTACCGGCGGCTCATCCAGATGTTCGGCAACGTCGTGCTCGACATTGAGAAGGCTGCCTTCGAAGAAGTCTTCGACGCGAAGAAGAAGCAGAAGAAGGCCAAGCTCGACACCGATCTCGATGCTAAGGCGCTGCAGGAAGTGATCGCAGAATACAAGAAGGTGGTAAAAAAGCACGCCAAGCGCGACTTTCCCCAGGATCCCCACGAGCAGCTCGTGATGGCGCGCGACGCTGTCTTCCGCTCCTGGCAGAACGAACGCGCCAAGCACTACCGACGCATCAACAACATCGACGACATGCTGGGCACCGCCGTCAACGTGCAAGCCATGGTCTTCGGCAATCTGGGCGAGACCAGCGGCACGGGCGTGGGCTTCACCCGCAATCCCGCCACCGGCGCGAAAGAGTTTTACGGCGAGTTCCTGATGAACGCTCAGGGCGAAGATGTGGTCGCCGGTATTCGTACGCCGGTGCACATTTCCGAGCTCGAAAAGATCATGCCCAACGTCTACAACCAGCTGCGCGACATCACCACGCGGCTTGAGCAGCACTATCGCGACATGCAGGACTTCGAGTTCACCATCCAGGATGGCAAGCTCTACATGCTGCAGACGCGCAACGGCAAGCGGACGGGCCTGGCCGCAGTGCGGGTAGCGATCCAGATGGTGGAGGAAGGGCTGATCAAGAAAGAGGAAGCCATCTTCCGCGTCGAGCCGAATCAGCTATACGACTTCCTCGTCCCGCGGCTGGACGAGAAGAGCACCAAGGTCGAAGTGCTGGCGACCGGATTGCCTGCATCGCCGGGTGCAGCAGTCGGCCAGATCGTCTTCAGCGCCGACGAAGCGGTGGAGAAGGTCGGGCACGGAGCGAAGAAGAATCCCGTGATTCTGGTGCGCGCCGAAACTACGCCGGAAGATATTCAGGGCATGGAAGTCGCTGTTGGCATTTTGACCTCGCGCGGCGGCATGACCAGCCACGCCGCCGTCGTGACGCGCGGCATGGGCAAGTGCTGCGTAGCCGGCGCGGGCGACATCGCGGTGGACGAGAAGAAGCGCGAAATGCGGGTGAAGGGCCAAACCTTCAAGGAAGGTGACTGGATTTCGCTCGACGGCACGACCGGCCGCGTGATCAAAGGCAAACTGCATACCATTCCGCCTACCGCAGACGATCCGGAATTGTTGAAGCTGCTGGGATGGGCAGAGCCCTTCCGCAAGATTGGAGTGCGGGCGAACGCCGACATTCCGCGCGATGCCATTCAGGCGCGCGCATTCGGAGCGGAAGGCATCGGCCTGTGCCGTACTGAGCACATGTTCTTTGCACACGATCGCATCCCGCATATGCGAGCGATGATTCTTGCCGACAACGAGAAGGATCGCCGCGCCGCGCTGAAGAAGCTGCTGCCTATGCAGCGCTCCGATTTCGCCGGGTTGTTTAAGGCAATGGACGGCTTGCCGGTAACGATTCGGACGCTCGATCCACCACTGCACGAGTTCCTGCCCAAGCGAGAGAAGTTGATGGTGGACATCGCGACACTTCCTCACGCGGGTGCCAAGCAAAAGAAAGCCTTGCTCGACGAGTATCGCGAATATGGCGCCAAGAGCGCGGGTGATCTGAAGAAGCTTTTGCCGACGCTGCTCGCCCGTGTGGAAGAGTTGCACGAATTCAATCCCATGCTCGGGCATCGCGGTTGCCGGTTGGGCATTACGTATCCGGAAATTACTGAGATGCAGGCGCGCGCTATCTTTGAGGCCGCTGTGGCCGTGGAGAAAGAAGGGGTCAAAACCCACGCCGAGGTCATGATTCCGCTGGTGGCTACGCTCAAAGAGATGGCAAATCAGGCGGCGATTGTCCGTCGCGTGGCCGAGGAAGTCTTCAAGGAGAAGGGCAAGGAAGTCCACTATCTGGTCGGAACGATGATCGAGTTGCCGCGCGCCGCCCTGGTGGCAGATGAAATCGCGAAAGAAGCCGAATTCTTCTCCTTCGGCACCAACGATCTCACGCAGACCACATTCGGATTCTCCCGCGACGACATCAATAAAGTCCTGCCCACATACTTGGCGGAAGGAATTCTGAAGCAGGACCCCTTCGCCGTGATTGATCGCGACGGAGTGGGCGAACTGGTGCGGATCGGCATTGAGCGCGGGCGCAAGACGCGGCCGAAGCTCGAGGTTGGGATCTGCGGCGAGCACGGCGGAGAACCATCGTCCGTCGAGTTCTGCCACCAGGTTGGAATGGATTACGTGGCCTGTTCGCCGTTCCGCGTACTGACGGCGCGGCTGGCTGCGGCGCAGGCCGGCGCCAGTGACAAGCTCAAGGTCGAGGGCGGCAGGACTAAGTAGGACTTAACCACAGAGGGCGCTGAAGATCACACTGGAAGACTCGGTGATCCTCTGTGCGCTCTGTGGTTATTGCACTTTCTGCAGGCGAGCGATCAGTTTCTGAGGGAGGTTTTCTTCGGATTCTGACCACAGCAAGCGCCCGCTGGCGCGAGTGTTCTTTTCCGCTTTCATGGTGAACTCCACGAGCTTCCCGACGTTGGCCCTCACCTTGCTCTCGGTCTCCTCTGTGAGTTCGACGCTCTCCTGCAGAAACGGCGAGTCGAGGCCGAAGTCAATCTGTACGTGACCGTTCGCCTGCGCGGCGCCGCCGTCGAACCCCTCGCCTTGCACGATGAATTTCACCGGACTCGGTGTAAGCCGCCACTGCCGCCCGGTTTCATCCGGCGCCCACAAATCCCAGTACGCAGTGAGCACATAAGCGTAATCGTCGTGAATCAGGTCGGCGGCGATCTCCAGCGCCGCTTCCGGCTCAATCCCGGGAGAGAAGCGCCGTTCCAGCACGCTGGCCTCATTCCACGAAACCGGCTGCACCACGGCATGGACGATTCCCGGACGGTGCGTGGAAAAAGGGAACTGCTGCAGCACCGCCAGCGCGTAGGGCAGCATCGCAGGCCCGGAAAAATCGGGAAACCAGAGACTGAGGTAGAGGGGATCGGGCACGAGGCTAGTAAACCTGAGTGATTCTCGGAATCAGTGTTCAATTGTAATGCGGCTTGCCCTGTAATGCGCTCTTACACCGAGTGAATAGGACGTCTTGGTGTTATGTACTGTCTTAAATCCGCAGATTTCGGACAATACGTTTGTATAGGCTGATTTTGACACTGGGAATTGAGACTGTTAGTATCTGAAGTCGGCCGCAAAATTCCCGCCAAAACAGGTCCCCGTCGTCTAGCCCGGCCTAGGACATCGCCCTTTCACGGCGGTAACACGGGTTCAAATCCCGTCGGGGACGCCAATCTTCTCAACCAGTTGCAAATCCCCTCCAGATTTTTGTAGGTCCGATAAGCTTCGGTGCTTGGTTTTGCTGCGTTTTTGTCGAGCAGCAGGCTCACAACCCGACTCTGCGCGTGGCGCTTCGACTGCGTGATCGCTTGCGCGTAGATGTTCAACGTGACCGAGATGTTCGCGTGCCGCATGAGCTCTTGCGCCTCGGCCATGCCACTGGCCTTCGACGGTACGCTTTTGGTCGTAGTAGTCACTCTGTTGGGGATGTCTCTGAGCGTATCCGTCCCCGCCAGCCATTGCGCGAATCGTGAGCACAGCCTCACGCTAGTGCTGTTCGAAAGTCAAGATCAAGTGGGGCAGTATGGTGGATTAGATTGGCGAGCACCGGAGTGAACGCACCAGGGACGATGTTGCCAGATTCGGGGTCCAGATTTATTGGATTTCCCAGAAGCTAACCTCTAGTTTGCGTGTGATACGTAAGCTGAGGAGTAATGGCTGCCAACCGAGCACTTGGAGACCCCGGCTGAAACGAGCGCGTCTGAGTTGCGTGGATCTCATGTGCTGATCAACATCGCTGCTGCGCTGGCCTGCTCCTTCCACCTTTGTTCGTTCACCCTAACCCGAGCAGCCACAGGATGAGTGCAATGGCCCCGAGCAGTCCAAACACCGCTAGATAGACGAACAAACGGTATCCGAGCGGTGGGTAAAGGAAGCTCAGCCAACCCCGCAATCATGGACCACACCCCTAGGAACCGAGGCAGGAACACGGACCTGAAAATCAGGCAGTCCGTCAGGACACTTGTTTAATCCGCTCCATCATGAGACTGGCCTTGCCTTCCTCGTACCCAAGATCAGCGCTCAGTCGGGCAAAGCCGCAGCGGCGAGCGTAATTGCATTGAGCACGACAGCGAAACCCGCTGAGCTTGCGAGTGCAGGCGCAGATTGGATCATCGAAAACTGCCTCGCACTTTCACTCCAGAGCCGTGATCGTGCGAGTCAACTCCCACTTGGGCTTGGGCGCCGATGAACACAACAGAGGTCAGATGCACACGATGGTGATCCCATAATTCAACTGTACCAGACTGATCCGTGGCTTAACTGTTGCTTGGCTTTCTCGATAAGCGTTCTGAGTTCTTCACGGATCGCAAGGGCGCGAAATTTCCGCTGATCATGCTCGGCATCCTCCACTGAAGAATGGATCCTGTGCTTGCGGTAGCGGCACTCCTCTTGCTGGATCAGTTCGATCTCTTGCCGAAGTTTCTCAGTGCGTCCGGCGATTGAACTATCATCCATGTGTGAACTATTTCCTTAGGCTGATTTTAGTTCACGAATCGCTTTTGCGTATTCATCAGTCGCGTTCTTTAGCTTTGCGCTGAAGTTGTTTGGATCGTTCGCGCCAGCCTTTTTGAGGGCGTCCAGAAGCTCTTGGACCTTCTTCTCGGCTGCTCTCACGTCCTCAATGGTTGACATTGGCTATGCCACTCGCCGAAGTCGGCCAGCAATGCAGGAACAGGCAGGCTGACAGTCCAAGCTTTTGATTCTACGAGAGTGTTGCACAGTGGTGGGCATCGAAGTCTTTACGCACTCGCAAAATAACGTCGTCGATTCTTTCGCCCGGTTTAGGTTCAGTGGTAAGTTTCTTCCCGCATCGGCTACAACTGGGGCTGTCGACACTGATGTTATTGAAATGCAGGTATCGTCCTTGGTTTGTCACCATCCCCCTCGCGGCTGATGCGCCAATGACTGGCGAACACTCTAGTCATAGAAACCGCGGCGAGTCTGTGACCTTAATCACACTTCCCAACGATCAGCTTGTCCGTGCCTCCCGGCCCTGCGTGGCAGTGTACTGATCTCTAACCCTCTATCTTCATGTACAGCCGAAGGCCGACTATTACCATCCCTGCGACGAGGGATACTCCTACACCGGCGCGGCGACGGTTGCGCTCCACCATCGCGTCCTTGCCAGCTTGCAGGTTCTTCGCGGCTAGGCTGCCTGCGCTAGCTTCTTTTCAGGGCTGCTACCGGCACTGCCGGTCGCCTAGCTGACAGTTCACAAAGCAGCGCAACTGCTGCCAAAACGGCCGCGGTGTAAAACGCCATCTGGTAGTTCTTGTACTTGTCGAACAACACGCCGGCGATGCGTGGTCCGATGATACCGGCCACGCCCCACGCGGTAAACAGCATCCCATAGTTGATGCCGGCGTTCTTCGTACCCCAGAAGTCGCATGTCGTGGATGCATTCACCGAAAGCTGCGTGCCAGTAGCACCAGTACACGACAAATACGGTTCCCGAGTCACGTGAGAGTGTGACGCCGGACACAGCGGCCATGTGTCCTCAGTGTGACCATTGTCCCATTAATCCGCTCGGCTTAGCGGTCCGAGCGGGCACACGACAGCAGCGACTCGGGTCTGACCAATCCCCGCCTCCTCGCGGAGGGTGGCCATGGAAAACCTTACTGGGTTCATCGCTGAACCTCCCTTCTGCGAGGGCCTTGAAACTTGCTATATTGACCTGCTTACCAGTTGCGCCTCCAATGTTCGAGCCGAGAAGGACTTCTATCTCTTTCGAGACGAAAGCGAAGCCAACCACTTTTATCTGATCTGGGAAGGCAAGGTTGCACTTGAGTCTGTGAAACCCACAGGCCCTTCTTTGATCGTGGAGACGGTGGCCAAGGGCGAACTGGTGGGATGGTCCTGGTTGGTTCCGCCCTATCGCTGGCGTTTCAGTGCACGCGCAGTCGAGCCCGTCCGCGCAATCGCCGTGGACGGCAAGTGTCTACGCGCGAAATGTGAGAAGAATCCCCACCTAGACTACGAATTGCTCAAGAGGACCATTGAAATCGTGGGTCAGCGTCTGGAAGCATCCCGCTTGCGCATGCTTGACCTGTATTCGGCGGACGGACAACGGGAACCGAGGTTTGAATTCAGTGGTTGATGTACTCACACCGCCGCAAGGCAAAGAGGGTTCACGCCGGGTTCCCAAGCGAGGACTGCAAAGCACAAGGAGAGTTCCTATGGCTCAAGACATTCTCAGCATCACGGATCATCGCACCAATCTTACCTATACTCTGCCCATCGACAAGGGAACCGTTCGAGCGATGGACTTCCGGCAAATGAAGACCGGTGCGGAAGACTTCGGGCTCATGACCTACGATCCGGCGTTCATGAACACGGCTTCCTGTAAGAGCGAGATCACTTTTATCGATGGCGAACGCGGCATCCTGGAGTATCGCGGTTATCCCATTGAAGTGCTCGCAGAACACTGCACATTCCTCGAAGTCGCTTACCTGCTCCTCTTTGGCGACCTCCCGAATGAGGCGGAACTGAAGGACTGGGTAACCGAGATCACCCACCACACCATGCTGCACGAGAATACTAAGAAGTTCATGGAGGGTTTTCGATACGACGCCCACCCCATGGCCATGCTGGTTAGTACCGTAGCAGCCCTGTCTACGGTCTATCCAGCGGCGAGAGATGTTCACAACAGCAGCAATCGCCTGCTGCAGATCAAGCGACTGGTTGGAAAGATGCCCTCCATCGCGGCGATGTCCTACCGGCACAGCGTAGGGTTCCCCTATGTCTACCCCGACAATGACCTGAGCTACACCGAGAACTTCATGAACATGCTGTGGAAAAAGGTTGAGCCCAAGTACGTCGCCAACCCAGTACTAGCTCGCGCGCTCGATATTCTGTTCATTCTGCATGCCGACCACGAGCAGAATTGCAGCACGAATGCCATGCGCTCGGTGGGCAGCTCGCATGCCGATCCGTACCTGGCCACGGCTGCTGCTGCTGCAGCTCTGTCGGGTCCCCTGCACGGCGGAGCCAACGAAGAAGTGCTCAAGATGCTGGACGACATTGGCTCGAAGCAAAACGTGCCTGCATACATAAAGAAAGTTAAGGAAGGGCATGGCAAGCTGATGGGCTTCGGACATCGCGTTTACAAGAATTACGACCCACGCGCAAAGGTTATCAAGTGGACGGCCGAGCAGGTGTTCGAGGTAACAGGACGCAATCCGAAGCTTGATATTGCGCTCGAGTTGGAACGGATCGCGTTGGAAGACGACTACTTCGTCAGCCGCAAGCTGTATCCCAATGTCGACTTCTACTCGGGAATCATCTACCAGGCGATGGGTTTTAGGCCGGAGATGTTTACAGTGCTGTTTGCCATCCCGCGCACGGTCGGCTGGCTAGCTCAGTGGCAGGAGATGCTCGTGGATCCGGAGCAGAAGATTGCCCGGCCACGGCAGATTTACACCGGTCATCGTACACGCCAGTTTGTACCGTCAGAGAGGCGAGTGCTGTTCGGCACAACTAAGGCCTAGCTCCTGGCTGACCGACAATCGCACGGGCGGCTGTTCTCGGATTCTGCGTGGCGGATCTTTGCGCAGTCTCTGACTTTAGAGTTGCGACAAAAGAGCTCAAAGAAAGGAAGTGAATATGCATCGCAAAGTGACGATCGTAGGTTCTGGCAACGTAGGCGCGACGACGGCCCATTGGATTGCCTCGCAAGGAGTCGCCGACATTGTGCTGATTGACATCATCGAAGGTGTGCCCCAAGGCAAGGGGCTTGATCTGCTTCAGTCCATGCCCATTGCAAAGAGAGACATCTCTGTGCTGGGCACGGAGAACTACGCCGATACGGCGAAGTCCGACATCGTGGTCATCACCGCGGGCATGCCTCGCAAGCCGGGGATGAGCCGCGATGAACTCCTCGACACGAACTTCAAGATCATGCGTGATGTGGTGGGCAGGGTGGTGTCCTACTCGCCAAATTGCATCCTGGTCATCGTGTCCAACCCTCTCGATGCGATGGCGCACGCCGCGTACAAGATAAGCGGCTTCCCGCGCAACCGGGTTATTGGCATGGCTGGGGTGCTTGACTGTGCCCGCTTTCGGACGTTCATCGCGCAGGAATTGAAGGTCAGTGTCGAAGACGTCACGGCCTTCGTTCTCGGCGGACACGGCGACACGATGGTGCCATTGCCGCGTTGCTCGACTGTAGGGGGCATACCCATCACTGAGCTACTCGATGGCCCGACCGTTGCCCGACTTGTGCAACGCACTCGTGATGGCGGCGCTGAGATCGTGAAGTATCTCAAAACCGGCAGCGCGTACTACGCACCAGGCGCAGCGGTGGCGGAGATGGTCGCGGCCATCCTGGGCGACAGACACAAGGTTCTGCCTTGCGCTGCTTACTTGGACGGTGAATATGGGGTCCACGGAATATTCATGGGAGTACCGTGTAAGCTCGGCGAGGCTGGCATCGAGCAGATCTTGGAAATCAAACTGACAAAGCAGGAACAGGCAGAATTCGACAAAAGCGTCAACGCTGTGAGGGCGCTGGTAGCCGTGATCGATGGACAGCTTGTCGAAGCCGTGACCAGCCGAGCTGCATGAATGCTGACCGGCATGTTGATGATGGCTGTGGTGCAGAAGCCTGAGTTAATCGCCAAGAAAATTGATGGCCCTCTTTGCTTCCCAGTAATTCAGCCATCAAGCCTCGAAATTATTGCCTGGCGCGAAGCGTAAGGGTTTGAAGCGATGCCTTGCAGCGTGGAAGGGTGTACCCGTCAGACCTTGGAGCGCTGTGCGAAGTGCGGCCGGGAAATCTGCGGCATTCATTCGGAAGACTGCGAAGGCTGCGGGGAAATATTCTGCCCGGCTTGCTATAGTCAGCACGTTCGCGATCAGGAAAGCGGCTGAAGAACGCCGGTAGCTTGCTGTGGTGTGTCGCGAACCGCCGACGGTCTCGATGTGGTTCATCAAGAATGGAAAAAGGACACCCCACGGGGCGTGGTTTGTCTCGTTGTTCTACTCTGACACAACATCACGCCGCGCGGGATGTCCGGCTCATGGCTCGAACGCGCGTTAACTGTAGGACCGAGCACCCACCGAAAACACCGGGCAAGGCGCATCGCAGGCGACCTTGTAAGCAACTCCTTCGCCCACGTGTTTGGTCAACGCTCCTGGCCGTTTCACACCAAGCACGATCATGTCGGCAGTCTCGGCCGCGGCTTTCAAGATTGTCTCGGCCGGAGAACCAAATTGCACCATGTACACTGGCTCATGCCAAAGCTCCGCTCCTACAGGTATGAGCGCGCGGAGATCCTTCTCCGTCGAAGCCACCACCTCGCTCTCATCAACCACGGGCATGGCTCCGGGTTCCGGCTCTGGCAGTACCAGGCCAGGCTCTGGCGCCACATGCAACAGGGTCAGGCGGGCCCGGTTTTCCTCCGCCAGAGATATGGCGTAGGTCAGTGCGTGCTCCGACTCTGGCCCAAAATCAGTGGCGAACAAGATGTGCCGCAGGTTGCCATCGATGTCCCAGCGGGTAGCATGCGGCCCCAGAGTGAGCACTGGGCACTCGGCATTGCGGAAGACCTCTTCCGCTACCGAGCCTAGCAGCAACTTGCCCAGTCCTTTCCGGCCGCCAGTGCCGATCACGATGAGGTCAATGGCATATTCCCTGACCAGCTTCGCGATCACTTGTGGAACTTCGCCTTGCACGATGAATTCTTCATGCTCGACACCCTTGGATGACGCAGAGCGCATCGAATCCGTCAGCCGTTGCCTGGCTGAGAGCTCGGCCTGCACGGGATCCGGCTGCGCCGCTTCGACAAACGGCAAGTGCGGAAGAACGTTGACCGTGTACAACTTGGCGCCGTAGTGGTGGGCCAGATCTACAGCATGTGGCAGGGCCGCCTGCGCCAAGGGCGAAAAGTCAGTTGCGAAAAGGATGTTTTGCAGTTTAATTCGGGTTGGAGCAATTACAGTTGGCATCATAAACCTCCTTCGGGAGCATCAGGTGGAAGTGCGGCAGGGATTTGTGCGACCTACCGTGTCCCCCGGGCTTCGATGCCGCCCCGAGGCATCGGAAGCGCGAGTATCTCTTTGCTCGGGTCGCAGTGCGACATCGCACATCGACCCGGCGGAGTTGCTGGGATTCACTCTTCCAGTGCTTCCTCCAATTCCTCCGCGACAGCGTGGTTGAATTCCGCCACCGGCATGTGCAGCGTGGCATACTCGGTCTTGCACGCCACACAACGCACTCCCGTGTCGAAGATCTCCCAGGTTTGATTACCGCAACTGCATGTGTATAGATCGACCATAAATGCCTCCCTGATATTGATCTGATCTGCCCTCCGCCAGATCGGGCCGCAGGGCTGATTTTCCCGGAGCGCTGGCTCCCGTCCTATGAGCGAGAGCAAGAGCATGTGCTTCCATTCCGCAGACGCGGTCTTTGACGGGCAACCGATGGGGAGCTGGAGCACATACCCTCCATCTTTGAGGAACTAGCTCAGGGTAGAAGTGGGGGGCCGCAGAGGTTCGCGGCTAAAGCAGGAGTGTCTTTTCGCTACTGCACTACTCATGCGGGACAGTATCTTCTCGCCGCTCGCTATTTGAAGTATCCTGCAGCGTTGGATCTCTAGCAGTGACCGGAATCACTGGTCTGAGCGACGATCAGAATCAATGTGGATCGTGTTCTCCTCGCCGGGTGATTGTGGTCACAGACTTGCTTCCCCGTCATGGGTAGTGTTTTCTGCGGCGAACGGTTCTCGCCAATGTAGGGAAAGGAGTCCCTCCCATGTTCGTTCGCGTTGTGGAAGTGAAGACAAAACCGGGGAAAGCCAAAGAAGTTTGCGGCACACTACACGAGAAAATACTGTCTACCTTGAAAGCCCAAGCTGGATTTGTGGACGAGATCGTCCTCGTGTCTGACCAAGAGGGTATATTGGCTCTCAGCTTCTGGAAGACGAAAGAGAACGCAGAGCAGTACAAACGCGAGGACTACTCGAAAATTAGCGAGGCGATTCAGCACCTGGTACACAGCAAACCCAAGGTGCACGCTTTCGACGTAGAGACCTCGACCTGCCACAAGATCGCACATGGCAAGGCAGCTTGACGGGAAAGACCACGGAAATTCGGCTTTGTGGATAGAACGAACACCTGAATGCACTTGACTGCTGTACTCCAGCGATGCTGGAGTCACAGTAGTGCGTCTGACTTTGAACCACTTGCCGTGTCACGACACCAACTAAAGCACAGACAAGTTTCTTGATCACCGACTGCCACATCCACATCCAACCTTTCGATCTCCTGCTGAGCCCAGCGGCGTTGGGGTTGATGAAAAAGGGCCAGCCCGATTTCGAACGGGTTATGGAGTTTACCCGCTCGCCAAAAGCCTTTCTGAACTACATGGATGAGGTGGGACTCGACCGTGCCGTGCTGATTAACGCGGCCGCACCTGAGGTCACCGGCTTTCCTGCGGGTCTAAATGCCATGGCAGCGAACTATGCCAAGGAGAACCCGCAGCGGCTGCTTTCTTGTGGTAGCCTGCATCCCCGATACACGACCAATGCCTTGGCTGATATCGAAGAGATGGTCCGGCTGGGCCTGCGGTTGATCAAGATTCATCCCCCGCATCAACTCTTTTATCCGAACGACTACCTGCGGGGCATGAAAGAGCTGGAGCTGCTGTATGGTGCGGCGCAGAGCAACGGCATTCCGGTGATGTTCCACACCGGAACATCAATCTTTCCGGGCGCACGCAATAAGTTTGGAGATCCCATCTACATTGACGATGTGGCCGTTGACTTCCCGAAACTGAAGATTGTGCTTGCTCATGGAGGCCGTCCGCTGTGGATGGACACGGCCTTCTTCCTGGTGCGCCGGCACGCCAATGTTTACCTCGATATCAGCAGCATTCCCGCTGCGCATCTGCTCAAGTATTTTCCGCGACTGCCCGACATCGCGCACAAGACGCTGTTCGGCAGCGATTGGCCTGGCCCCGGTGTGCCGGGCCTGAAGGAAGCGCTGGATGCTTTCCGGGCACTGCCCTTGCCGGAGGAAGCAAAGCGCCAGATCCTCGAGCGGAATGCGCTGTGTATCTGGCCTTAGTTCACCTGCCGCCGCGCCAAGTCGGGATTGGCGTAACGCTAGTCGCGTCGAGTGTCTTAGGATCACACGATTCTGTGATCAAAATCACTGACCTCCAAATCACTGGGGAGTAGCGTGAGCTGGTTTTTTCGTCACCCTCGCAATGCATGGGGGCGCCAGATGCAGGATAACGGTACTGGCCGCCGGGAACTAAGTTCGCCCATGAAGGTGCGCGAGCTGATCGCGCGACTGCAGAAAGTCAACCCCGACTTCCTGATTGTGGTCGGCGGTGACTCCCAATCCCTGATCGTTGTGAATCCAAGGCCAGGCTTCTGTCATCCCGACGAACTGGAACAGGAGGGAGTGGCGCACTTTACCGAGACAGACCTCAAATTTCTCCGAGAGTTGCACGTCAAATAGGTCCCTGCAACCTTACCGCTTAATTTTCCGGGGCAAGCTGTATTTTTCGAAATTTCCCGCAGCGTTCAGTGGCTCCGAAGCCGAAAAACTGCCGATGATTCGCCGGCGCTCGGCTAGGCATTGTGGGGCACCGGCTGGCGCGCTTCGTTCAGCAGCACCAAAGTCATATTGCTGCGCTTGGTGTCGCGCTCCGCTCTGATTTCCTCCAGCCGCAAGCGCCACGCCGTAAGATCGAAAGGCCCCGCAGGCTTGGCGAGATAAGCGTCAATCAACTCGCGGTAGAAACACACGATGCGCCCTACTAAGGGTACGGGATACTCACGCCCTTGGATCTTCAGGCAATGGACACCCAGATCAATGAGCGGCGGGATATCGTCGAGGTAAAAGAAGGCATTGTTCTTGAGTGCGACGTGCGGTTCCAGCAACGCCTTGTCATCAAACAGCTCCCAGCTTTCCAGGCAGACTCGGTAATCCAGGCCACCGCGGTTGGGACTGCCGCGGAACAAGTCCTTGCCGAAATCATCGGTAGTCCGCTCCAGCCGGTGATAGGGTGACATCCAACACTTGCCCAGGTAGGTGTAGCAGTTGTTTGCGTGGATCAGGATTTCGATGCCCACATCGACGTCTGCCTTCCGCGCCGCCAGTTCGCGTAACGTGAGTTTGGTGTCGGCCACCACTTGCGAGACCCCAATTGAGCGGTAGAACTTGACGTCCTCGTTGTTGACAATATTGGCGCCGATACTGGCATGGATGACGAGATGAGGGAAGCGGCGATGCACCTGCGCGATGGCGCCCGCGTCGGTCATAATCGCTCCGTCCACACCCCAGCCGACGAACTTTTCCATCTTCTCCAGCAAGGCGGGGAGCTCACACGATTGCATGTTGGTGTTGATGGCCACGCGCAGTTTGGCTCCGCCGGAGTGGGCGATGCCGATGGCTGCACGCACTTGCTCGTCGGAGAGTTCGTAGGCGTCGCGCCGCCGACTCCAGCCGCGTGCTCCCACATAGATGGCGGTGGCACCGTTTTCCACGGCCACCTTCACCATTTCCAGGTTTCCTCCAGGCGCCAGTAGCTCAATCATTGCTCACCTCAAAGACGAAAGAGTCGCAGCGGCTTCGGCGCGTTGGCCGATGTACTCGCCCCCACTGCGTCCGAAGTAAAAACCATTGCACAAACCCACGGCCGTGTGCTCTCGAATGACCTGCCACACCGACTCGTCCACTGTTCCATCACCGGCGAGGGTGCGCTCTATCGCGCTGCGATAGATTCGCGCAATCCTCAGACGGTACTCGGGGGTCTCGTACGCCGCCTCGATGCGAAACACCTTGTGTCCGGCAGCGAGCAGCATGGACAGGTGCTCCAGCATGCAAACATCCTTACCGCTGAGGACGCCCTTACCCACCGACCGCATGGCCCAGTCGCCCTGCCGGAGAAACAGTTGTTTTTGGCAGACCACCGGACATTTCTCCGGCCAATGCTGCTCATACTCGAGCAAGAAGCAGTAATCGGAAACGCCTAACGGCATTTTGCCGTGGACCAGAAGCTCTGCCGGAATACCGACGCGAGCCGTGATGGCTTCTACTTCATCCAGGCTGATCTCGTAATTCGGCGTAAAGCGGACCGCGCCATACTCCTTCAGCACTTCGGTCCCGGCGTCGGTGTACACGTTGGCAAATCCGCCGATATGCGCTGGGATGCCGGGAAACTGCTCGTGAAGCAGGCGCAGCACGCCCAGGTTATGTACCTCGACAGCATCGGCGCCAACCGCGGCTGCGGTCTCCAGCGCCAATTGCACTTTGGGTAGCGCATCATTTCGCGGCCCGGCGTACGAGGTCACGTAGGCGCGCAGACCCAGGTCCTTGACGCGGGCAATGCCTTCCTTAAGGTCATTCATGCGCTCGAGAAAGTTATCCTCGAAGATGCGGCAGTAAATGTTGCCCAAGTACACCGCGTCATAGGCGCTCAAGTCCGATTCCCGCAGGCTACGCAGGTAAGAAATTGTCGTATTGAGTTCAAAAGCGCCCATTCAACGTCCTTGTACGGTCCACATGGCCGGCAGTTCGGTTTCGCTGCACTCGGCTTTCTGCCCGCATTTCCAAGCGTCTACAGCCGAACGATACTTCCCGATGATAGCACCCACCATTTCGGCAGAAAGGCTGCGGCCCTGGACCTTGATCACGTCCACGCCTGCATCCAGGAAGGCCCCAATTTCGGCCACGCGGCTGACCTGCCAACTGGGGAACAGCCGCTGGTCAACTGCCACGCCATCTTTCAGCAGCGTCCACGGCTGCTGGCAGATGCGGAAACAACTGCCCACGCCGCCGCGCTTGACGCTGCCGCTCAAGCGTTCTGCAGGGATCGTCCGCTCCGCCGCAGCGAAGTTCATGTAACTCGGCATCCAGCATTTTCCCAGCTGAATGAACTCCTGCACCATGTGCAGCATAATCTCGACCTGGATCGCGGCCTTCGCCTTCACCGCCGCGATTTCCGCTGGCTCAACGTACCCTGGCAGCACCACGGCGGTTGCGCCCAGGTCCTGGTAGAAAAGGACATCATCCGTATTCAGGGCGCCGCAGCCGATACTGGCGGTAATGGCCAATTCCGGCAGTTTCCGCCTGGCCTTGCGCAAAAACCCGGCGTCGTTCACGATTACGGCTTGCAATCCCAATTCCGCCAGTTCGGTCAATTGCTGCAGCAGCCGTTGCCGTTCCAGCGGCTTGGGTATGATGTTTGCCGCAAGCTGCACCTGCTTCCCAAGGGCGTGGGCCAGTTCGATGCACCGTTGCAACTCCTCGCGTTCAAATTCACCGCGTGCGCCACCTCGGCTCCAACCCTTTAATCCCACATACACCGCGTCCGCACCCGCCTGAAAGGCCTGCTTGGCGGCGTCGAGGTTGCCGGCAGGAGCCAGCAACATCGCGCACGTCCTGGGTAAGAGGGTGCCCCGACTGCTCGCGGCGGAATGTCCGCTGGCGGTCAAAGATCCGTTCCAGGTGTTGCAGTTTGCATATTCAAGTTGGGCCACCTATCCCCCTCGTTCTGTGACCAAAATCACACCGAGGTGTGACGGCATCATTTGGGGGTCCAGTGTGACACATGCCTTTCCAGACTTTCAATCCAGCCTAACGTCCGGTGCACAGGTGCCCTCTTCCCATGACAGCGGGGAAGAATTCTTCGCTTTTCCGCGCAGATCCAATTCCGTCACATCGCATTGCCCTGAAACGCGTCTGTCATTCTCGAAATGCTCAGCTGTGAAAGCCTCCACTCCCCGGTTGCGCCGCGAGCTGGACCTCCCGGATCGTACTCTCCCTTGAATATTCAATGCTTCTTCATGGATGTGTTCAAAAAGGTTCCGTACAAAGCTCCCCGATAGATGTCGTCTCTCGCTCGACTGAACCCTATCCTGTAAGATCCGTTCCCACCTCTCCGGCTGGAACAGCGAGACATTGTGGTTTCGCTTCCAGATTCCAATGCGCTTGACACATTCCATTCGTTTGGCAAGAAGTGCGATCACGTTGTCGTCAATCGCATCAATTTCCTTGCGCAAAAGTTTCATTATCTCAGGAAGCTGAGTCGGGCCACTCGAAGACACGTGGCGGAGCTTACGAATGAGCCGGCCATATTGTGCCGGCGTCATTTGTTGTCCGGAGTCACTAAGGGCACTGCGGGGCGCACAATGGACCTCAATCATCAGACCATCAAAAAGCAAGTCGATCGCCTGTTGCGCCACTGCCATGACGTATCTCTGCTTACCGCAGATGTGACTGGGGTCGCATATCAACGGCAAATGGGGTAGGCGCCGGCGCAACTCGATGGGAATTCTCCAAATGGGTTGATTACGATATAGGGTTTCCCCGTAAGTGGAAAAGCCCCTGTGTACCGCCATGATCTTTGTGATCCCCGCTTTGTGGATCCTTTCAATGGCTCCGATCCATAACTCGATATCCGGGCTCATGGGATTCTTGATCATGACCGGGGTATCCATGCCCCGCAGTGCATCGGCGATTTCCTGGACCGCGAAGGGACTGGTAGTGGTTCGCGCGCCGATCCAGAGGACATCAACGCCAGCTTTCAGACATGCCTCCACATGAGCTGGCTTTGCAACTTCAGTAGCAACAGGCAACCCTACGGCGTTCCCCGCTTGCTTTAGCCACACCAACGCTGCGCCCCCAACGCCTTCGAACGAGCCCGGACGCGTGCGTGGCTTCCAGACTCCGCCGCGTATGAGGGTGACCTCATATGCCGAAAGCTGCACGGCCGTCTGCAGCATTTGCTCTTCTGATTCCACGCTGCATGGACCAGCGATAAAGAACTTCTTACTCGCGGCGGAATTCCATTCAGGAAGCGAATCATGCGGCCGCGTACCTGTGTCCTTCACTTCGGGCGCATCATGGTCACAGACCACGCCAGACAATCTGGTTTCCTTGAAGATGGTTGGAGTCGCGGCTCGTTGGCGCCGCTCTTGCTCGCCATGATGACCTCCGCGCTCGACTTCACTGTGCATTCCGCGGAGTGCTTGGTGGTCAGGAGCGTGAATTTCCGAAGCATTGCACGCAGACCCCATGATGGCTACCCCCTTGGGTAGTTCGAACACGAGTGTGCCAGTCCTTGTTTAGCCGGGTAGCTCGGTATCTGAAACCAGAAGCCAGCAAGGGAGCCGGCTCCCACTCTGGTTCAGAAACCGGCGCATGGTCGAAGCGCCGGTGGCCGGCGGGAAAGCTGCGTCCGGCCCGTCGAGTTTCTGCCTCAATCCAGATGAGGCGGATAGCACCGCATTCTTTTCGGAAAGCGGGGGACCCTTCAGTGACGTGGATCACTGTATTCTGTGATTACTAGCACAATGAGGCCCGCGTGTCCACGCCATCATCCCCTTCTGGTCGGGCAACTGGAGGTCCGCCAAGAACGACGGCGGGTCAGTAATCACCGATCACTGTGATCTTAATCACAGACAAGATATCCCGCCACGCACCAGAATGGGCGCTGTTTTTTTAGGCAATTCTAACGTGGTTATCTACCCTAAGATCACCTCGGAAGCTGGTTTCAACAGATAACTACGCCTTTAGGGAGGCCACCTCATGGCAGCACCTGAGTCCAAAGTTGCACCTTGGCCGGCGATTCCCATAGCAAAGCCTGAAGAAGTCTATGCAGGAGTCAGCGACCAAGCCAAGGCGTATCCGCTCTTCCTGGAGTCGATTCTGCGCCAGGAACACAACTTCGAAAAACCGGAAGCGCTTTCCCGCCTGCGTGTGCTGGATTGCACGACCACAATGATGATCGGGCACTGGTGCTCGTCGCAGCTTGCCGAACTGGGGGCGGAAGTCATCCAAGTCGAGCCTCCGGGAGGAGATCCGCTGCGCAAGCTGACACCCTTTGGCCGCCAAGAGTACATGTTCGAAGACAAAGTGACCGGAGAGAAAGTTGGCGCTCACTTTCTTCACGAAATGCGCAACAAGTCTTCGATCACGCTGAATCTGGAGTCGGAGGAAGGCCGCAAGATTCTCAAGGATCTGGCTACCCATGCCGACGTCATTATCGAAAATGCGCCTCCCGGCCATTGGGATGGGTTGGGCATCGGCTATCGCCAACTGCGCGAGCTTAACCCGCGCTTGATCTACTGTTGGGTCGGCCAGCGTGGACAATGGGGTCCGCTCAAGGACAAGCCGGGCATGCTCGATCCGATTGCGCAGACAGCCTGTGGCTTCGTGCATGGTACCGGAGATCCCAAGGAATTCGGCGGACAGCCAACGCGTTCTGCGCTGTGGGTGGCGGATCACGTTGGGGGCAGCTGCGCGGCCATGGGCATTCTAGCGGCTGTGCTGTATCGCGAGAATGTTTCTGGCGAAGGGCAGTTCATCGAAGCAACCGCGGCGGAAGCGATCATCCGCATTCTGGATTACAGCTGGGCCTGGTACTCGATGGATGGCAGCATTCGTCCGCGGTATGGCAACTGGGATTTGGCGATCAACATTTACGCAGTGAACCCGTGCAAGGACGGCTACATGATGGTGGGCGGTGGCCATGACCGGCTGTGGTACCGCATATGGCGCACGGTCGGAGACGAATACCCCAACGTGGAGGAAGATATCCTGGGCGATCCGGGTCTGCGCGAGGTAGCCGACCGTTTGGCCCACAACCAGCAGGTGAAGACATATACCATGCTCGGAGAGTGGCTCAAGGACAACCCCCGGGCGGAAGCGGAACGAAAGCTCTCCAAGCAGCAAGTGGCGTCCGGCGGCGTGCTCTACATCAACGAGGTGGCGGAGTACCCTCACTTCAAGTATCGCGGACATGTGGCCGAATACGAGTCGCCGCACTACGGGAAGGTCCTCTACGGCACAACCCCGTACCTGCAGCACAAGACTCCGGGACGCCTGAAATGGCTCGGGCGCCCAACCGGCTACGACAATCAGGAAATCTATCGGCGGCTGCTCGGCTTCACCGGTGAGGATTTCGCCCGGCTGCAAAAAGCCCACGTCATTTGACGCAGGAGGAATGTGATGGCAACACAACCCGTTAATAAGGCTCAGTCATTTGAGGAGTATTGCCGAGAAACCTTCGATCCCAAGAAGCAGTTTTCCAAGCCCGAAGTGTTGAAGGGATACCGGGTGCTGTCCTGTACGCAGTATATTTTAGGTCCCTCCTGCGCTTCCTATCTGGCCGAACTTGGCGCCGAGGTTATTAAGATCGAGGCGCCCCGGCGTGGCGAAGCCATGCGTCATACCACGCCCTTCAACGAACCGTTTCTGTACCCGCTCTCCAAGTGGGTACCGGAGCGCGGCACGGGACTGGGCTTTTTGGGTGCCAACCCGAACGAGTATTTCATCTCCATAGACTTCCATCGCCCGGAAGGACAGGCGCTGGTCAAAAAACTTGCTGCAAAGTCCGACGTGTTTGTGGAGAACTACCGTCCGGGCACGTTCGATCGCTGGGGTATAGGCTACCGTCAACTGAAGGAGATTAATCCCCGGCTCATCTACTGCTGGTTGGGTGGCTTCGGCGGGTGGGGCCCGGGACGCGTGCGTGCTTCCTACGACATTCTCGGACAGGCGCAGGGCGGCAATTTTGGTATGACCGGCAAGCAGGAGTTCATGGGCGGCGCACCGGCGAAGCACACCATCTGGCTAGCCGATTACTGGGGCGGCATGATGGGAGCTACCCAGGTTCTGGCAGCGCTGTACTACCGCGACCATATTTCTGGCGAGGGAACGTTCCTCGAGTACTCGCAAGTGCACGGGGTCACGCGCCAGCTGGAGTATGCCTTGCCGCTCCACGGACGGCACGGCATAACCCGTGAGCGCTGGGGCAACTGGGACACACAGCTGTGCGTGCACGGTATCATCAAGTGCGGCAAGTCCTCGTACCCCGACTCCGACAATCCTCAGGAAAAGGAAGAGGGCTATATCCTGATCAGCGCCTATGAGGATAAGGACTTCGCTCGACTGTGCAAGGTGGTGGGCGAAGCCACCCTCGCTACTAAGTATGCCAAGGCCGATATCCGCATTAAGCCCGACAGCCAGATGGAGATTTATCCTGCTCTGGAAAAATGGGCAGCGGACAAAACCAAGGAACAGGTGGCCGCGGTGATGGACGCGAATGACATCCTGAATCAGCCCGTGTGGAACGCGAAAGAGGTTGCCAACCAACCGCACTGGAACGAGCGGGGAGCCGTGCGTTGGCTGGATGACCCATACTACGGTGAACTGCTGCACCAAGGTCCAGCCTACAAAATGTCGGCAACGCCGCCCCGTCTGAAGTGGTCGCTCAAACCGGTGGGCGCCGACAACGAGCGCATCCTCAGCGAGTTGGCTGGGCTTACCGCCGACGATCTCAAGCGGCTGGAAGAACAAGAATGTATTTGACGGAGACAAACTATGCTGCTGATATGCCCAAAGTGTAAGACCAAGAACTTTCTCGATCCGTATCCTTTTTGGAACTTCAAGGGCACAACTCAGTGTGCCGGCTGCAAGGGGATCTGGCGGATTGAGACCTCGGGAGGAGCGTGCGTGGCCGGACCCGAGGCAGCAACAGGCACGGCGAATTTGTTACCAGGGTTCGCCGAGACGCAGGACTATAAACCGCTGTTCGGCCCGGGGTTGACTCGTTCGGCGCCGCGTGCTCGCAAGGACTCGGTATGTAAGCCGATTCCAATCGAGCGCAACGTGCGCGGCAAGATCATCAGCGGACACCCGTTGAAGAAGGAAGATCTCGACGGCAGCAAGGCAAAATTCATCGGTGCCGGGTTGCATTGATTGAAGGATAACTGGAGGCAATAATGGCTACCTACAATACTGAGTGCCTGTGCGTTCGCTGCAAGCATCTGCGTCCCGCGCTTGATCCCAATATCCAAAAGGCGTACCTCGGCAAGTGCACGAAGCGGGAGTGGCCATTCACTTTGTCGATCACGCTGCAAGGCTGGACTGCGTGCGAGGTCTTCGAAGACAGTGGCAAGACCTATGTGCCACCTCAACCCGTGGTTGCGAAAGCCGCTCCCTCAACTGGTAAGGCTGCCGCCGCCAAACGAGTGGAGTTCTACTACAGCTCCGCCCAGAAGCCGGGCGTGACGTTCCCCTGCGACATCCCGCGGGCTCTGCAGCTGGTGAAGGAACTCCAGGAAGCCGGCGTGGATTGCAAAGCTATTGATGTGGCTGGGATAAAGGACCGATTCCCGATCTATCACAAATCAGTCAGCGGGCCGGATGCCAGCGTACGTCCTGTCTTTGGTTTCAAAGGTGCTCTGGTGGAAGATTTTGGAACCACCGTCCCGGCATTGCTGGTCTTCGAGGGCGACCGCTATCCCGTTCTGGCGTTTCCACGGACCGACGCCCAGCGCGGGACGATCCGGGTGGAACAGGCCTTGCAAGACCTGGTAGCCGAGACCGCCGCGATTCCGGCAGTCAAAGTCGGATAAGGAGAAATCTTCATATGGCCGACCATTTGCCGCCGCGCCAGCTGTGGCCGAAGCGCCTCTACACTCTGCCGGAACACGCAAGCTATCCTGACCGGTTCAACCCTACGGAAGAACTGCTGGGCAAGGCAGTGGCGGCAGGCCGGGGTGAGCGCGCCGCAGTCCTCTTCGAGGATCAGCGAATCACCTACAATCAGCTCCTTACGCAAGCCAACAAGTTTGCCAGCGCCCTCCGCGAGTTGGGAGTGCAGGAAGGTGACCGCGTCATCCTGCGAACGCCCAACATACCGCCGGCGTTAGTGGCGAACTTCGCGATCCTTAAGTTGGGAGCGGTCTGTACTCCAACGTCGCCCTTGTTTTCGCGCGCCGAGATCGCTCACGTCGCCAATGATTCGGAAGCGGTGGCGATCATCGTCAGCGGCATGCTTCTGGGAGAGGTCGAGGCAGCGCGTGAGAATTTCCAGACCATCAAGCACATCATCGTGGTCGGGGGCGATGCTGCCGAGGTTAAGGCCAAGGGATTCCTTCCGTACGGCGAGCTCTTGCAGTCGGGCGGGCCAACTGCCGATCCGGTACTCCGCAAACGCGAAGACGTAGGCCTGCTTCTCTACACGTCTGGTACAACCGGACGGCCGAAAGGAACAGTCCACTTCGTCGAGGAATTGCTGATTGTGCCCGATGGTTTCGGGAAATACGGCTGGCGAGTCACCGAGAACGACGTAATTGGAGGCTCCGCGCCCTTGGCGTTTGGAGCGGGATATTCCAGTTATGCAACGATCCCCTTCCGGTTCGGCGCGGCCGCATCGCTGATTGCCAAGTTCGACCCGGAAAAAATGTTCGAGACGATTCAAAAACACAAAATCTCGATCCTGACCCTGGCTCCAACCGCTTACCGAAAGATGCTGCAGGTTCCGGATGCGGAAAAGAAATACGACCTCAGCAGTTTGCGCGTGTGTACTGGCGGCGGCGAGAGTTTGACGGCCCCGACCTATCATGCGTGGAAGGAGAAATTTGGGCTGGAGATCTTCGAGGGGCTGGGAACGACAGAGATGATGTATGTCTTCGCGTCGAACGTGGTCAGCCGCATAGCCAAGGCCGGATCTTTCGGCCAGGCCGTCCCGGGCTACGAACTGAAGGTGATCGACGAAGAAGGAAAGGAAACAACGACCGGCAATATCGGTAGTTTTGTCGCCCGCGGGCCGACCGGAACGATCTATTGGCGTGACGCTGACAAGCAGCGGAACGCCATCACGTCGGACGGGTGGAATCGTGCCGGCGATTACGTGCTGGTGGATAACGACGGCTACTTCTGGTTCGTGTCGCGGGAAGATGACATCATTAAGAGTTCCGGTTACCGCATCGGGCCGGAGGAGATTGAGATCACGCTCGCCACCCACCCCGCCGTTGCCGACGTCGGTGTTATCGGAGTGCCCGATGAAGTGCGCGGTCAAATTGCCAAAGCGTTCGTGGTGCTGAAACCCGGAGCAACTCTCACCTCGGAAGAGCTGCTTGCTTTCTGCAAAGGCAAGATTGCCACCTACAAGCTGCCCCGGGAAATCGTAATCGTAAGCGAACTTCCGCGCACTCCGACGGGAAAGCTGCTCCGCCGCGTGCTGAAGCAGAAAGAAGCGGCTCCGCGGGCGATCGCTTAAAAACTGGGACTGGCGATAGCGTGTTTCAAAAATAGAAACTTTGAGAGGCCCGGCGAAAGCCGGGCCGTTCCTTGAAAAACTCAGTTTCGTATCCGGTCATCGCGCCGGAGTCTCAATGGCGGCGGTTTTGGTGCGATGGGAATTTAGCGATGCCGCAAGTCGTTCCCAAACAGCTGCTCCTTTAGGGGCAGGACGCCGAGCCCTGACTTTTTCCAGTTGAGACGATTTATGAAAGACACGCTGCGCCCAGGCCTCACTTTTGAGTTCAAGTTCCGAGTTCCCGAAAACAAGACCGTCCCCTACCTTTACCCCGAAGCTCAGGAATTCCAATTGATGCCCAAGGTGCTGGCCACCGGCTACATGGTTGGCCTGATGGAATGGGCCTGCGTCCAGGCTATCAATCCCCATCTCGATTGGCCGAAGGAACAAAGTGTGGGCACGCTGGTCAACTTTACGCATACCGCTGCCACACCGCCGGGATTCACCGTGACCGTCCGCCTGAAACTCGAGAAGGTCGAAGGCCGCAAGCTCAGCTTCTCGCTCGTGGCCCACGACGGCCTCGACGAGATCTCTGAAGGCACGCACGAGCGCGTTGTCATCGATGCCGCCAAGTTCAATAGCAAGGTGGCCGAGAAGGCAGGGCGGGCCGCTGGCACACAAACACCAGGGACACCGATCACGTATGAGTAGGGATGTTTTCAGGGGTGGTCCTCTTCGTCACCGACGATCCTTGACCTACGCAAATTTTCTTCGCTCGGTTCTTCCGGGATGGCGTAAAACTGTACCTGCATTCGTTCTCCCCGATTTCCTATGAATGATGTTCCTAGTCATCAGTGGCTCTGCGAAACCATTGTGGATCAGAGCTCAGTCGCCATCGTCTTTGGCGATCGGCAAGGCATTGTGCGATTGTGGAATGCGGGCGCAGAGGCGATGTTTGGTTGGACTGCGGCCGAAGCAGTCGGCAAGTCCATGGACTTGATCATTCCCGAGAAGCACCGCGCGCGTCACTGGGAGGGCTACGACAACGTGATGGAGAGCGGCGTCACCAAGTACGGGCGGAGCGTACTGGCCGTGCCCGCCCTTACCAAGGACGGCCGCAGAATCTCGATCGAGTTCAACGTCGTGCTGGTCAAAGACGCCGACGGGAAAGTCTTGGGCGTGGCGGCAACCATGCAGGACGTCACCGCGCGCTGGGAGCGGGATAAGGCTCTTCGCGCCCGCCTGGCTGAACTTGAAGGCAAGGCGAAACAGGTTTGATTCCCGTATAAGCTGTACCAGGCCGCTGTATTGACCTAATGATGCCGACACTTCGCACATTGCCGTGGAACACTGTTTTTCTTCTGTGCGCGGCATGGGCGCTGGGACAACCCGCGCTGGCCAGCACTTCAACTGGCCCGTCCTGCTCTACCGAAATCGTGGAGCTTCGAACCGCCGACGGTGTGCGATTGCAGGGACTGGTTTTTCGCGCGGCGAGGCCCAAGACCGCTGCCTTGCTCCTGGTCCACGGCTACGGCGGCAACTTTTATGAAGCCTACTTTCCCAAGCTCGCCGAGGCGGCGGTCCGTGCCGGCTACGACACGTTGGCTCTGAATATGCGCGACCACGATGCCGGCCCAAAGAAGTCTTCCTTTACCGATAACCGGGCGGACATAGCAGCGGGAGCAGCATATCTGCGTGAACTCGGCCACGAACGCCTCGTTTTGCTCGGCCAGAGCATGGGCACCAACCGCGTGTTGTACTACCAGGCCGCCAGCAGCGACCAGGACATCGCTGCAACCGTCTTGGTGAGTGGTCCCGGAGACCTTTTCGAGTGGAATGTCTGGCAGTTCGGGAAGGACAAGGCGCAGGCCACGGTCGATGAAGCCCTGAATTTGCAGCGCACCGGCCACCATGAGCAACTAATGCTGGTGGACCTGGGCCCGCTCGGCAAGGCGCTGTACACCGCCCAATATCTTCTGAGCATGCGTGGCCCCGAACGGGTCTCGAATCCTTACGTGAACGTGGCCAAGGTTAAGAACCCGATTCTCATTGTGCAAGGCGGGGCCGATAAGCTCATTGCACCAGATATCGGCAAGCGGCTGCAGATGGCGGCAGGTCACGCAGCAGTATTGGCAAGCATTGAGGGCGCCGGACACGGCTTCGAGAATTACGAGTCTTCGCTGAGCGAGAAAATATTGGGCTGGCTGAGCACGGTTGTACCCTGACACTGATCCGAGGTGTTCTATGAATCTGGAACGCATTACTACCCTGGCTGCTACCGACGGCCACAACATTCCTGCATACCTTCTTGCGCCGGAATCTGCCCACGGTGGCGCAGTCCTGATCCCCGGCTATGGTGGCGCAAAGGAACATATGCTCGGGATCGCCGTCGCGCTAGCCGAGGCTGGCATCGCCTCACTGACAATCGATTTCTGTGGTCACGGTGAGAATCGAACCACCATCGGTCCCGGAATGCGTGACGAGATGGAGTCCGCGATCGGCTACATGCGCCGCTTCGGCCAGACCGCAGCCCTCGGCATCAGTTTGGGTGGCCGCATGGCGTTGATGTCTTCCGCGGATTGCATGGTCGCCATCTCACCTTCGGTGGTCACAGTCATGTCGCCGCAAGGCAAGTGGATGTTTGAGAACTTCCCCAGTCCCTTTGTGCGTGAGCCGTACGCGGGGTACGTCCTGGAATTACTCGATGCCCTTGGTCCGGTACCACCCCATGATCGCCCTTGCCTGCTGCTGTATGCCGAGCGCGATATCCCGGCCCTTCTCGACGGCGCGCAAGGGCTAAAGGCGAGCCTTTCGAAGTCCGAATTGCGCTATGTCACGAACTACCTGCACCCCGAGGTCCAGCACGAAAATGGTCTTATCCGTTACCTGCCGCGCTGGTTCAACCACATGGACCTTAAGTTCAACTCCGAGGTTCCGGCGGTCAGCGCGGCCTGGCTGAACGAGCGCTGGAACAAGGGTCGGGTTGCCTAGCAAAGTTCTCATGAAGCTCCTGGGATCCTCCGTGCACGTCTGTATACTCTGTGGTTTACGCTTTTCGTTGGACACATCAAGTTCCGTTAAAGGTTGCTCGTGCAAAACATTGGCTTTGAGAAAGGAGCCCCAGTGACGAAGTGGGAGTATTTCGACCGGATGGTGGTTTTCACCGAGAGCGACGAAGGTATGGTCAGCGGCCTGGATTCCTGGATCAATGGCGCCGGAGCGGACGGCTGGGAACTGGTGGGTTCGGTCCCGTTGATCGCCCCCAACAAAGACGGCGTTGCCTACGGAACCATCGGCATCCACATGGTTTTCAAACGGCCGTCCGCGGCATCAGCAAAATCGTGAGGGGGGAGTGTGTCGGAACTGCGCGGACGAGCCCTGATCGAAAGCCGGTTCGGAAAGTTGGGCTCGGGCCTGAAGGCGGTGGTGATCGGCGAACAGGAGTACGATCTCCCCACCTTGCTCGCCCGCATGGATCTCAATTTCGAAGATAGCTGGCCGATTGACGTGCAGGCGTTATCGGAGAATTGCTTCTGCGTCCGGTATTACGATGGACAAGATCAGCGCATTGTCGCCCACGAGTTCGACGCCAACTTCGCGTTCATTGCTGAAACGCGTGGCCACATAGCCGAATGGATCGGTGATGACGCGTACTACGAATGGTTTCGAAGCATATCTCGTCGACCGGTATTCGGCGAGGATGTCTAAGTCATCTGCACTGATATAGTCGGGATGAATACTCTGCGAAACCGGGATGTAATCGAGCGCCGCTTTGGGCCGCTCGGCAGTGGCGCGCAGAGCCTTGTGATCCGGGGGGTGACGTATTCTCTTCCGCAGTTACTCTCACAAATTGGCGCGGAGTTCGACGACAGCAAGCCGATCGACGCGGTGGCCCTGGCGGGAGAACATTACGTGCTCCGTTACATTGACGGACAGGACCAGCGCGTCGTGGCCGCTGAGTTCGATGCCGACTTTCGCTCGCACGGCGAAATAAGCGCCAGCCTCGCGGAATGGGAAGGAGACGACCCGAACCTGGGCTATTACAGCGGACACTGAGATGAATCGGCCAACCGCTGGGCCTCCAGAAGGGCATTGCTGTCCAGACAACGAATGTTTCATCCGTACGACTTGACCACTACAACATCCAAGTACAGCGAGCTGTTCGCAGACGGTAAGCGAATCGAGACTCTGTGGATTGCGCCTTCCCAGGCGCAAGATGCCACGCCGCAAAAACCTACGCTGGTGATGCTGCACGGCGGGCTGGGCTGCGTCGCACTCTGGAAAGATTTTCCCGAGCAGCTGGCTCAAACGACGGGCTGCATCGTCCTCGCCTATTCGCGCTATGGAAATGGCAAATCTCAACCGCTGGGTGAGAAACGGCCGGTCTCATACATGCACCACGAAGGGGAAGTTGTACTTCCCGAGCTGCTGGAGAAACTGGGCATTCAGAAGCCGGTGCTGATTGGGCACAGCGATGGCGGGTCCATTGCGATTGTCTATGCGGGAAAATTTCCCGATCGCGTGCGCGCACTGATTCTAGAGGCGCCGCACGTCTTCGTAGAAGACATTAGCGTGTGCGGCGCGGTTAACGCCAAAGCCCAGTACGAGACCTCGGATTTCCGCCACAAGCTTGCCAAGTATCACCAGGATGTGGACGCGACGTTTTGGGGATGGAATGACATCTGGCTTGACCCGCACTTCAAAACCTGGAATCTGGAGTCATACCTGCCACAAATCCGTTGTCCGGTCTTGATGATCCAGGGGGAGCAGGATAAATATGGAACCGTGTCGCAACTCGAAGCGATTCGGGCGCACATGCCACGCAGCGAAGTGCTGGTGCTTTCCAATTGCGGTCACACTCCGCATCGCGATCACAGGGAGACAGTGCTCGCGCGGATGACAGCGTTCGTTGCGGAAGTAGGGAAGGGTCCTCATCCCAGATCAATAGACAGACAGATCAGGCCCAAATCAGGCGGCTGACCGCGGATAGTAGGGGTGCACCAACTCCGCTCCGGACGAGAGGGCGTGTCGAGTCCTCAGCGGCCGGCCCAGCACGCGGGTCTTTTCTCGAGAAAAGCGGTCATGCCCTCCTGGGCGTCCGCTGCCACGGAATTCATGGTCATGATCTCCTTCACATAGGCGTAGGCGTTCGATTGATGGAGATCGACCCGCGTGTAGTAAGCCTGCTTGCCGATCGCGAGAGTGACCGGGCTGGCTTGAGCAATGCGCAAAGCAAGCGTTCGTGTCTCCTCGCGCAAGGACGCAGGTGGCACCACCTTATTTACCCGTCCCCATTCTGGCGCGCTTGCGACCGACCGCGCGGCTCAGGGCGACCATGGGCGTCGTGCAGAACAAGCCGATTCGCACGCCCGGGGTGGCGAATGCTGCCTCTTCGGACGCAATAGCCAAGTCGCAGGTTGCAACCAGCTGGCATTCGGCCGCGGTCGCGCTTCTTGCACTTCACGGAAGGGTCTTTAATAATTCTGGCGTGAGAACATCGCTGGGAACCGGATCATGTCATCATTCGATGAACGCTACGAGAAAGTGCTCGCGCTGACACATGCGCTCGCCAAGAACCGGGATCGCATGGTCGAGGCTGCCGTTTCCGATCTGCAATTTACCGTGAAGGATAGCGCCCAGGAGGTCGAGGTGGCCCGCGACCGCCTGCAGATGTACGAAGAGGCGCAGTTCCTGCGCGACCGTGTTCCGCTGGGTGGTCCGAGATCGCGCGTTTGTCTGTTGCTCGCATACAACGGCAGCGCGTGGCTCAACACCGCCATTACCTCAATCTACATGGTGGGTAACAGGGTCAGCGTGAAGTACTCATCCAAGGGACGCCGCATCATGGCCCTCACACGCGAGCTGTATGAGCCGGTGTTCGCGAGCGACATCAGCTTTTTCTCCGGGCATGGCAAAGACTTCATCGAAGCGGCTCTCAACGCACCGGACGTATCGGCTGTCGTTGTATTCGGCTTCGACGAAAACATAATGCCTTATCAAGAGGCATTTCGCAGGGCCGGGAAAAAGCTGATCTTTGAAGGTCCCGGCCAGGACCCCTTCATCGTCTTTCCCGACGCCAACCTTGAGCTTGCGATGGAAGACCTGATGGCGGCCAAGTTCATGTACTCGGGACAGACTTGCACCGCTCCTAAGAGAATCTTCATTCACGAATCAATTTACGACGAGTTTCTCGCTCGATTTGTCGAGCGCGTGAAGCGCCTGGTGGTAGGCGATCCGAGCGATCCAAAGACCGATGTCGCTGCGGTCGTCAGCGACCTTGCTGTCGAGCGCCTACGCCGGCAACTGGCCGATGCGCTACAAAGAGGCGCGTGCCTGCTGGCTGGCGGGTCGATCCAGGACAACTTGGTCGCACCTACCGTGATGAAGGGTTGCACCGATGACATGCTGGGCATGAAGGAAGAGGTGTTCGGGCCGGTGGCATTCACCACGAGCTTCGCCACCCGTGAGGAAGTGGTGCGTCGCGCCAAAAACCACAGGTATGGCTTGCGGGCTGCCGTTTTCGGCGGCGTCGAAGCCTGCAAGGCCGCCCAGGCGCTGCTCGGGGAACCTCACTGTCATCCCGTACCCGATTACACCTTCGGCAGGTTCGGTACGGTCGCCTATAACCAAACGCGCCGCGAGTCGTGGCGCGGTGCTTTGGTGACCAAGCCTATCGGAGGCTATGGCTACTCCGGATGGATTTGGGAAACGGTTGATGGTCGGTTCCAGATCAAGCAAGGGCCTAAGTTGCTGAGCATGGAAACGTCACGGTAACGCTGTTGGGAGCGATGACAATGATCCGGCAAGCCACCATGCTAAGTGAAGAAATCCACCCGGTGGCGGTATCGCGGTAGACTGAGTCGAAGAGGTGAGGATGTTTCGCATTGTTACCCTCGAACGCGAGTATGCCAGCGGGGGGGGCGGCATCGCGGCCGAACTCGCCCGCCGCCTCGGTTGGAAACTTTGGGACCAGCAATTGACATGCGAGATCGCCAAGCGCGCCCAGGTAACCGAATCCGCAGTGGCTCAATGCGACGAGCGGGTAGACAGCCGTCTCTACAGGCTCGCCAAGGCCTTCTGGCGCGGCAGCTACGAGCGCAGCCTTCCCCTAGACGATTCCCACGTCTTCGATACTGACCGCATGATGGCCATGATGGAGGAAATCATGCTCGGCATTGCCGCCGAGGGCGATGCGGTCATCGTCGGCCGCGGCTCGCCGTTTTTCCTGCGTGAACGTGAGGATACGTTCCGTGTCTTTACCTATGCTCCGCGCGACGAAAAAATTCGCCGCCTGCTGGCCATGGGCAAGGGCCGCAGAGAGTGCGAAGACCTCGTCGAGAATGTGGACAAAGAGCGAATCGCGTACATTAAGCACTACTTCAACGCCGAATGGCCCGTGTGCGCCCTCTACCACATGATGATTAACACTGCGATCGGCGATGAGAACGTGATCGCCGCCATCCTGCACGGCATGCAGACGTTGGCTGCGAATCCAGCCGACTTGGGATCTGCGCCTTCTCGGATACGCCGCCGATGACGAGCGCAGCCTTGGGCATGGCTTTCGTGCGCGGCTGCTCGTATTGCTCGTGAACCTGCATCGCAAGTTCGCACGTCGGCAGCAAGACCAGAGCTAGCGTGGAACGCGCGGTTCTCGGTCCATTGTCTCGATAAGCGGGATGAGAAACGCCAATGTCTTGCCAGTACCCTTCTGGGCTGTGCCCATGACATCTCGGCCTTCAAGAGCAGGAAGAAGCGCACGTTCCTGAATGGGGGTGAGGTTGGTGAATTGAGCTGCCATCAGCTTCCGCTGTAGCGCAGAAGACAGGGGCAGTTCCAAGAATGTGGTCTTTCGAATTTGTTTCTTTCCTGAGGGCTAGTTGTCGCGCACACTCTGACGCACGTCGAGAGCCGCGATGCCGCTCGTATTTGATACTTAGATTTCACGCAAGTGGCGCTGACGGCGAGCCTGTTCAGCCCAGCGGGCCGTAATTCATCGAGCCGACAAGAGTTCGCTGACAAATTGCCCTACGTCCAGCGCCTCAACCCCTCTAGCAATCGCCGCTGTTGGCGTTTGTAGGCGCGACTTCTGATGGACCACGATCAATCTCCCCGCTCGCTTTTGCAACACCCGCTGGAGAGATATCAGGGGAGATGCCATCGGGGGGCGGACAGTCTTCGCGGATTTCGCTTCTACCAACCAAAGCTTCGCGTTAGGACGCGGAACGAGAAAGTCCACTTCCAGGCCCTGCTGATCGCGGAAATAGTAGAGCTCCTTGCGCATCCCACGGTCGGCCTGACTCTTGATTATTTCCGCAGCCACAAAGCCTTCGAATAGAGCTCCGAGGAATGGCGAGCGCTCAAGCTCAGCCACTGATGTGAGACCGAGCAGGTAACAGGCGAGGCCGGAGTCACCCAAATAGATTTTTGGAGACTTAATCAGCCTCTTGCCGAGGTTTTCGAAATATGGCGGCACGAGAATGACCTGGCCGGTCACTTCAAGAATGTGTAGCCAGTCGCCAATCGTGGGCACCGTGACGCCGAGCGGTGCAGCCAGGTCCGTCTTATTCAGAATCTGGCCGTGACGGCTCGCCAGGAGTGCAAGAAAACGACGAAACGTCGCTAGGTCGCGCACGTTCGTGATCGCTCGAACGTCTCTTTCCAGATACGTTTGCAGGTAGGAAGCAAACCAAAGGCTACGAGCCTTCGGCCGAGCGAGCACCTCTGGGAACCCCCCGTGCAGCAGATTCACCTTCTTGGTTTCAGAAAGACTGAATGCCAGAAGTTGAAGGATGGCAGCACGGCCCGCCATGGATTCGCTAATGCCTTGCATGAGCGGAGCTTCTTGAGAGCCGGAGAACAGCCACTGTCCCATCCGGCGCCGGCCCGTATCAATGACTGTACGAACATACGCAAGTAATTCGGGCGTGTTTTGAATCTCGTCGAAGACCACTGGAGGACGGAGTGCCTCCAGAAAGGCGCGGGGATCACTCCGCACCCGTGCCTGAACATCTGGATCTTCGAGTAGTACATACTGGGCTTTAGGAAAAAGCTTGCGCAGAAGCGTAGTTTTCCCCGCACGGCGTGGTCCGGTAACGACAACCGCGGGAAAGTGCTGCGCTGCATCTTGCACAACGGCTGCCAGTCTTCTCTGGATATATCGCACATGAGAAATATAAACTACTACTTTAAAGTACTCAACACTACACTCAATGTTTACTTTTGTGCTCGCCAGGAGCCACGATCATCGGCGCCGGGTGCGACTGTGCTGCGTTTGCAGTTTCGCATGGCGCTTGTCTTGCGTTCGCAAACCATGTGCCTAGGACAAATCCCAGGGCCAATGCGGTGCTCGCTACAACTGGCAGCCATGTTGCCCAGATCTGTTTTTCCAACCTGGCGAGGAAGCCTTCCATCTGTTGCGCACGAATCGTCATGCTCTGCAGAAGTGAGTCATTAGCACTTCTTGTTCTAGCAACTACCCCGATGTCGGGGTGCGCCACTTCGCGGAGCAGGTTCAGCAATTGCTTCTGAACGGAATTCAATTCAGCGCAGGATTGAGAAAGAGCTGAGCCTGTGTCTGGGAGGCCCGACCTCTGAAAGCACTGCCGCAGACTCTCGCTCAGCAATTTCGCAATTCTGGGTGGGTCTAGCCCCGTTTCCAGTTCGTTCGGCAATTGAGTGAGGCGGGATTCGAGTCGTGTTGTGTACGATTCCATTCGCTTTTCGACTGCATTGGCTTGTGAAGCCGAGCTCCCAGCAGGGAAAGAAGGGTCGGGTCCATGATTTTCAGGCTCGTTCGCACCTGGCCATCACAGTCCGGTAACAGTCCGATAACCCGTCTCCACAGTCCGATAAGGGCCCTAGAGCGCCATCCGTACCGTTTGATTTCAATCAGTTACGAACTCTAGGACGACTTTCACGGCGGTAACACGGGTTCAAATCCCGTCGGGGACGCCAACAAAATAAACGGTTTATGGGTATTGGATTTCATTTCCGATGCCGCGCGGCTGGGCAACTCTCTGCCGGGCACCAGCAACTAACCAATTAGTTGACATTTCCCACCCTGCCGCGTCCAAGACTCTGTTGGCAGCTGCGGGACGACGGAGGACCAATTTGGCTCGTAACCGGTCGGCGACTCTGACAGAAGCCGAGTTGCGCATCATGAACGTGCTCTGGCAGCGGCGCTCGGCGACGGTGCACGAGGTGCTCGAGGCGCTGCCTCCCAAGCCGGCTCTGGCCTACAATTCCGTCCTCACTATTGTTCGCATCCTCGAGAAGAAGGGGTACGTGAAGCACGCGAAAGACGGGCGTGCCCACGTTTACATACCTCTCGTTGACCGCGAGGCCGCTACGCGATCCGAAGTTAGAAGGCTGGTCAGCCGCTTCTTCGGCAATTCGCACGAGATGCTCGTGCTGAATATCCTGGAAGACAAGAGCATTGACGCGGAGGAAATCGCCCGCTTGCGGCAACTGCTGGAAGGGAGCAAAGACGACCGATGATCGGGACCTTCGAACTGCAGGCCATTGCCGAAGCGTCCGCGATCCGGATTGTGGACTGTCTGCTCGGTGGCACGCTTATCGGCTGCTTAGCTGCAGCGGTGTTGAAGCTGTCACCGCGGCGAAGTTCGGGCTTGCGATTTGCGGTGTGGTTTTCGGCGCTGCTTGCGATCGCGGCCCTGCCTTTGCTGAGCACCGTGATGCACTCGCACAGAACAGGCGTGCAGCCGGTCGGAATCAGTCGACCCGCTCTGACGCTCCCGGGTTCATGGGCATTTTATGCGTTCGTCGCGTGGGTGGGCGTTGCTGCAGCAGGTCTCGTGCGCCTGGGCGTGAGCCTTTGGCAAATGCGCGCGCTGCGCAAGAGTTGTATGGCGATCCATCCCGCTGATATGCAACCGGGTCTTCGTCAAACGCTCGAGACCAACCAGGGAATGAGGTCGGTGACGCTTTGCACATCCAACCGCGTGCAAGTGCCGACGGCGCTCGGACTGATGGCACCTGCGGTGGTGGTTCCGCAATGGATAATGGCCGAACTTTCCGCCGATGAGCTGAATCAGATCGTGCTACATGAAGTGGCCCATTTGCGGCGCTGGGACGATTGGACCAACCTGGCACAGAAGGTCATCAGGGCAATTTTCTTTTTCCATCCGGCGGTGTGGTGGATCGAGAAGCAGGTGTCGCTGGAGCGCGAAATGGCGTGTGACGATGCCGTTCTGGCAACGACTGCGGCGCCTCGCGCCTACGCGGAGTGTCTCACGCACCTGGCGGAGAAGAGCCTGGTCCGGCGCACGCTGGCAGTGGCGCAGGCGGGCTTGGGGCCTGCCCGGCAGACGTTTCAGCGCGTGGCACAGATTCTGGATGCGAGCCAGCCGCGGGGAACGAAAAGGGGATGGAAATGGGCGCTGCTCCTGGTGGCGGCGTTGGCAGTGTCGACTGCCGTACTGGCATTGAAAGAGCCGCAGTTTGTCGCGTTTGAGAATGCACGGGTTGTACTTGCCAATCCAGCAATTGCTGCAGTCGACAACGGTGCAGGCTCAGCTCCGAGCGTCGTATTAACGAGCACGGAGAACACTCAGGCGAGGAATCACTCGCGGCTACGTTCGCCGCACGTTGTGCAGTCCAGGAACGTGGTGCCTTCAAAGAACAACCGAAATGTGGATGAAACGCATGGCCAGGCTGAGCAACTCCAAAATGTGTTCGTACTTCAAACTGTGATCGATGCACCCAGCCTGGTTCACGCTGTAGAAGCGGGTGCGGCCGCCGTTCCGGCGCCTTCGACGGAAACTATTGTTCTCGTTGTTCAGCGAGAGGCCGGTAACGCGCGTTGGCCGGTGGTTGAGATCCAGTGGTGGCGGCTGACCGTTCAGCACACTGCTCCTCGCTCCGAGGGTGGGGAAGTTCCCAAGAAGACATAAACATGGAGTTAGGGAAAGAGGGAAGAGTTCGCCAATTGAAACTAAGGAATTAGTTGTTAAATCTTAACGAAGGATGCAACCGAAAATGAATCTCAAGACGTGGTTTCAGCAAGACAACCTTAACAAGTGGATGCGGCGGCTGGCCGTGCCTGTCCTGGCACTGGCGGTTGCCGGCTCGTTCGCGATCTACGATTTCGCCAAACCTGCAGCGGCCAGAGCCTCGGCAGCCGCTCCCGCTGCCGCGCCGCTCGACACCGACAGCGTTGGGGCACTGCTCGCACTCGACCGCGCCATGGAAACGGTCGCGGCCCGCGTCACGCCAGCGGTGGTCAACGTCACAGTCACTTCGCGGGCCAAGCCTGAAATGACCGAACAAATGCCCCCGGATATTCAGCGCTTCTTCGGAGAATCGCCGTTCGGCCAGTTCCACTTCGGGCCGGGATTCGGCCCGGGGATGCACTCGCAGCCCGAGATTGAACATGGCAGCGGCAGCGGCGTGGTGATTTCTCCCGACGGATACATCGTCACCAACAATCACGTCGTCGACGGCGCGGTCGACATTCGCGTTAGCACGAGCAACCGGCGCGTCCTCAAGGCGAAGCTGGTGGGCCGCGATCCGCTGACAGATCTGGCCGTGTTGAAGGTCGACGCGACTGATCTGGCCAGCGTGCCGTGGGGAGATTCGCGCGAAGTCCGGCCCGGCCAAACCGTGTTGGCCTTCGGCAATCCGTATGGATTCCGCTTCACCGTCACTCGGGGCATTGTGAGCGCCGTGAATCGTCCGAACCCCGATGCCAGCGATCGCCGCAAGCCCGGCGAGTTTATCCAGACGGATGCCGCCATCAATCCCGGCAACTCTGGTGGCGCGCTGGTCGATGCTCGCGGCGAGTTGATCGGCATCAACACGTTCCTGGTTTCTCCATCAGGAACATTCTCGGGGATGGGGTTTGCCATTCCGTCGCAGATCGCGAAACCGATCGTCGCCACGCTGATCCGCTACGGCAAGATCGAGCATGGCCGCATTGGCGTCTCGGTGGTCGATGTGACGCCGGAAAACGCGAAGTTCTTCGATGAGTCGAACGCAGTTGGTGCCGTCGTCAGCCAGGTGGAAGCGGATTCACCCGGCGCGAAAGCCGGCTTGCAGGTCGGCGACGTCATCACCTCAGTCGACGGGCAGAAGGTGAACGATGCCGGCGAACTGCAGGTGACAGTCGGACAAAAAGCTCCCGGTACGAAGGTTGCCCTTGAAGTTCTGCGCAATGGCAAGAGCATGAACTTCACCGTGACGCTCGAAGCCCTCGGCGAACGCAGCGGTGAATCCGGAAGCGATGGCGAAGGCCACGGCAAGATGCGCTGGGGCCTCGGGCTCAGTGATCTTACGCCCGACATGCGCGATCAACTGCAGGCGCCGCGTGATCTTCATGGAGCCGTGATCGAGCGCGTCCAGTCGGGAAGTGCGGCCGACAATGCCGGATTGCAACAGGGAGACATCATCCTGGAAGTGAACCGGCAGAGGGTCCAGAGCGCGGCCGACGTGCAGCAGGCCCTCTCCAGCGTTCCGCAGGGACAGGATGCCTTGCTGCTGGTGTGGTCGAACGGCGGAAACACCTTCCGCGTGTTGCATTCTACGGAAGGAGCGTAAGGGCTAGCTTGTACTCCCCTCCGGCGCTCCGGAGGGGAGTGCGGACTTGAAAACAATCAGGGAATGTCCCGTCTGTCCCCAGATTTTCCAGATTTTCTGCTGCTGGTGTGGTCCAACGGCGGAAACACCTTCCGCGTGTTGCACTCTACGGAAGGAGCGTAATCGTGCTGTCTCGCACTCCCCTTCGGGCGGAAGCCGGAGGGGAGTGCGGACTTGAAAATAATCGGGGAATGTCCCGTCTGTCCCCGGATTCATGGGCGCGAGGCGGCGGTAACTACTTTGTCCCTATGGGCGGCCCGCCTTGTGTTCGCGCCTCGCAGTTCGCTACGATTTTGTCTAAGAGGTAAGTGCAGGATGTTGAATTACGTGCTGCCCGTCGTAGCGGCTCTGTATGCCCTTCTGAATCTGATTAAAGATTGGAAGGCGCACCAGCATCGTTGGAGACAGGTTCTTGCCTTCATTCTCATTGCCGTCATCGGAGTCGGCACAGGCATCAACAATTATTACGGCGGCAAAGCAGCTGCAAAACGCGACAAAGACTTGCGAAACCAAATCTCCAGCCTTCGAGACCAAATCTCTAATCTTGTAGAGACCTCCTCGTTCAATGCCCAACGTGATGCACTCGCTCAGGAGCTAAAGGGCATACATGAAGACTTACGTGATGGATTTTCCAAATTAGGGGCAGCAATCAAGCCGCGTCCTGTCCCACAAGCCGTCTCTCCTCCATCAGTTCCACACGTGAAGATTGTTCAACATCCCACACCAGCAAAGAGCGATGCTGCTCCTTATGGCTTGCAGATAATAGTTCAGCCCGATACACAAATGCCAGCTGCTTTCCGCATAGAATGTGATGGGCCGATTGCCGATAGTGACTTCTATATTGCGGGGGTAGGACCGATGATGACTGTGAGAACGACAATTGAGCCCAACGCTTATCTGATTTCAATTGGATTCCCGCAAATCGGACCATCAACTCCTTTGGTTGTGAGTCTATATTCCAGAGATAAGATTCAAGTGACCAAGGTCGATCCGCTTCCCCAATAAATGAGGAACCGATTTGAAAATCTGAAAAATCTCGGAAAATCCGGGGACAGGAAAATCCGGGGACAGACGGGACATTCCCCGACTGGAATTCTGGCGGAGAGGGTGGGATTTGAACCCACGATACCCGTTAAGGTATGTCCGCTTTCGAGGCGGATCGTTTCAACCACTCACGCACCTCTCCGCGCCGGAACAACTTGAAAACTCTACTTCATCCTTCGTGGATGGGACCTTCGGTCCTTCGCTCCGCTCAGGATTTCGCCTGCGGTCTCCCGTCTCGCGCTGCTCGCCTCACGCCCGCAACCCGGCTCAATTTCAACCACTCACGCACCTCTCCGCGCCGGAACAATTAGATTAGTTGCCAGTGACCGGTGGTCGGCAAAGCAGGTTCCTCGCTCCGCTCGGAATGACAAACTCGCTAGCAAAACTGGCTCTTCAATTGTAACAAACAGCTAACGCGATCTCAGACGCCCGTTACCAACGGTTGCAACGGTCCTTGCGGCACTCGGAGGTTACTCATACCGCAGCGCTTCGACCGGCTCCATACGTGACGCCTTGACTGCAGGCCAAAGACCCGCCGTGACGCCGACGAACGCAAGAATGACGAATGCGATCAGCATCACGCTGGTGGAAGTCTTCAGGAAGATGTCGCCGTCGTGATCAGCAGTCTTGTATAGCTCTGAGTAAAGCGGCATCGGCGGGATGGCATGCGCAAGGACAACGGAGAGCAGCATTCCCACTGCTCCGGCCGCGAACGTGAGTACCAGAGCCTCTACCAGAAATTGAAATGCGATGTCGCGGTTGCGGGCGCCGAGCGCTTTGCGCAAGCCGACTTCTTTTGTTCGCTCGGTCACGCTGACCAGCATGATGTTCATCACC
>Ga0187770_10000094_pt1 | contig 39143 bp, 36 predicted proteins | sample 0116_SJ02_MP02_2_FD_133154 | JGI IMG/M metagenome (GOLD analysis project Ga0187770, IMG submission 133154) | Tropical peat soil microbial communities from peatlands in Department of Meta, Colombia - 0116_SJ02_MP02_20_MG | ecosystem: Environmental > Terrestrial > Soil > Wetlands > Peat | place...
GCTCACCCCGCTCGTCCAATCAGTCCCTGTAAGGACCTCGGCAATCACGCCACCAACTACCGCCAAACCTAGCCGGGACCAGTATAACTTATCAAACGATGGCAACGGCTGAGGCTTCATGGCTGAACTCTCGGGCTTCGAAGTCTTGGCCTTGCTCAAGGAGATAGATATCGCGCTTCGGGGAACCTATATTAACAATATCTACAGCTTCGGTCTATCTCAGCTTTTCAGACTGAGGAAATCGGAATCCCCCGATGTATGGCTCGTCGTCTCACCCAAGAAGGGAGCATGGATCTCGGCCAGCGTGTCAGAAAGGGCTGAGACAACGGAGTTCACCTCAAAACTCAGAGGGGAGCTCGAGCGGGCACGGTTTGCAGGCGCCGAACAGATCGACCTAGACAGAGTCTTCGAGCTATCGTTCGAGGTTGGGGAGACGAAGAAGCTCATACTCGAGCTGATGCCCCCTGGGAACGTGATCGTTGTTGACGGAGAGGGGAAGGTCTTACTCGCCCAGCAGGAAGTTCGATCGCCAGGGAGGCGCGTTGTGAGAGGTGAAGCGTATCACCCACCAAGACAGATGAGGGTCAGTCCTCTGGACGTCAGCGAGACGGATGTCGCCCGAATGCGGGAGGAAGAGAAGACTGCAGGGAGAGCCATAGGAAGGCACGTGGCGCTTCCGAAGAAGTACGTCGCAGAAACCTTGGCCAGGCTCGGATTGAAGGGCGAATCCCCTTCTTCCAGCCTTAGCGGGCGTGAGGGGGAACTGGTCGAAGTCCTGAGGGAGCTGGTCGGGGAAGCGCGCGCTAATCCTAGGCCCTGCCTCTACAGGACGGAGGAAGGTGAGGAGATCTTCGTGGTTCCGCCCTCTGGCGCGGATTTGGTCGCATCGGCCGGCACGGTCTCCGAGCTATGCGACAGGGTCCTCCTCCAGGAAGCGGGGGAGGTTACCGAGAAGCAATCTCCAGGAACAGAGAGGAGAAAGGAGCTCGAGGTCACTGTGACGAAGCTCAGGGCGGAAGCATCGACTTTGGCCGAAAGGGCGGCGAAGGCCAGGACGGATGCTTCGGTGGCTGCTTCGAGCAGATTGGAGGAGGGACTCCTGATTCTCAGGGAGTCTGGGGCCCGGCCTCCCCGACAGCCGACCTCTCCTTCTGCAATCGCTTCTGCCCTGTACGACAGGGCCAAGGATCTGGAACGGGAGGCGGCCGACGCCCTGGAAGCAGCGGGGAGGTTGGAGAGGAGGCTCCAAAGAGTCAAGCCAGTCGAAGGACACAAAGCGAAGCCTCTCCCGAGAAGGGCACGAGAGTGGTACGAGAAGTTCAGATGGTTCGTGAGCAGCGGTGGAAGGCTGGCGGTGGGAGGGAGGGACGCCCAGTCGAACTCCCTCCTAGTGAAGCGTCACCTAGATGAAGGCGACGTTGTGTATCACGCCGATCTTTTCGGATCGCCGTTCTTCGTTCTCAAGGAAGGAGCCGCCCAAACTGAGGAGGAGGTATTCGAGCTCGCCCAAGCTACTGTCAGCTTTAGCAGCGGTTGGAAGACTGGCCTCGGGGCGGCAGACGCGTACTGGGTGAACAAGAACCAGGTCAGCTCTTCGGCTGAGAGCGGAGAGTACCTGGCCAAGGGAAGCTTCGTGGTACGCGGAAAGAAGAACTTCGTCAGACATGCCCTGATCCAGGTCGCCGTCGGCCTAGATGAGATGGGGAGGGTGGTGGCAGGACCCGAGTCGGCCATCGCAAAGACCTGCCCTCGATACGTCGTCCTTACCCCTCACCGGGAGAAGGCAAGCGACACCGCCAAGAGGGTCCTGAGAGAACTGTCGGGAGGAACGACGGAAGCGGTGGCGCCTTCGGTGGACGAGGTGCTGAGGGCTCTGCCCGCCGGCGGAGGGAAGATAGTGAGGTTCAAGTCAAGAGGCTCCGCTTCGGGATAAGCCGTAATACCGCACATACAGTGGACTCGGCCGTTTGGCGGTACCAGTCAGAGAAGTACTCATTCTGATGTACTTCCCGTACGCTTACGATGTCCTCTACGCCACCTTCTTTGTCAGTGGCAGCGTCCTGCTCTATGGGCTTTACAGACACCTGGGAAGGTATGGAATCGGGCTGTTCGACGCCCTGAGGCTCGTCGTGAAGGACCTTAGGGCAAAGCTGTCCAGGTTCGTCAAGTTCGGACTCGGGCAAAGGAGAGTATTGCAGGACGCGGGAGGCGGCTTGATGCACGGTTCGCTATTCTACGGTTTCCTCGTCCTCGCGGCGTACACCACGATCATTTTCATCCAGGATGACGTGCTGCCTCTCTTCACCAGTTTCACATTCCTCCAGGGGAACACCTACCTCACCCTCGAGCTTCTCGGAGACGCCTTCGGGATTGCCTACGTGTTCGGGCTCGCGGTCGCGGTCTATCGGCGCTTTGTGAAGAAACTGGACAAGCTCGAGACGGTTCTGGACGACTATTTCGTGGTCGGCATGCTGATCTGGATAGGAATCTCCGGATTCTTCATCGAGGCACTCCGGCTGATCATCCAGCCCGTCGCCTGGGCCGACTTCTCCCCCGTGGGAGACGCCCTCTCGGGTGTGATAGGATCAATCCCGGGGCTTGTATCGAACGCCCCCACCCTCTATCAGGCGTTCTGGTGGGCTCACATGTTCTCGGTGATGTTTCTCATTGCGGCCGTCCCGTATACCAAGCTCATACACGTCTTCACCTCAGGAACAAACGTCGCCCTGGCTCCAGTGAAATCAATGGGGAAGCTCGCGACCCCCTTCAATCTGCAAAGCATGGTGGAAAGCGGGAGCACCGAGGTTCCCCCCAACATTCGAGGGGCCCAGGACTTCGCTCCTTTGCAGAAGCTCGCCCTGGACGCTTGCACCAACTGCGGGAGGTGCCAAGAAGTCTGCCCAGCCCATGCCAGCGGGAGGGACCTTTCCCCCAGGCTGGTCATTAGAGATTTGGCGAAGCAGAACGCAACCCACCCGTCTGGGGACGCGCTCGCCCTCGGCACTGTCCGCGAATCTGAGCTCTGGGCATGCACCATGTGCAACGCGTGCGTTTCCGTCTGCCCGGTCTTCATTGACCAGGTTGACTACATAACCGAGTTCAGAAGGACGCTCGTAGCCGAGAGCAAACTTGACGGGAGGAAGAAGATATTCCTGGAGAACATCGGGAGGTCGGGCAACCCCTTCGGGCTGCCGCAGCACGATAGGATGGACTGGCTCCTGAAGCTCGGTGTGCCCACTATTGCTGAGAACCCGAAAGCGGAGTACCTCTACTGGGTGGGGTGCCAGTCAAGCTACGATCCCAGGAGCAGGGAGGTGGCCAAGGCGATGGTGAAACTTCTGAAGGCAGCGAACGTCAGCTTCGCTGTCCTTGGGAACGACGAGGTCTGCACAGGGGAGCCCGTCAGGAGGATGGGAGAAGAGGGGAGGTTTCAGGAGTTGGTAATGAAAAACGTGGAGACATTGAAGGGACACAACGTGAAGAAGATCATAGTCCATTGCGCACACTGCTTCAATACGCTCAAGAACGAATACCCAGAGTTCGGAGGGGATTTCGAAGTTATCCACCATACTCAGCTCCTTTCGAGGCTTGCCCTCGATGGTAAGTTACCCAAGAAGGCAATGTCTGGGTCAGTCACATTCCACGATCCATGCAACCTCGGCAGGATTAACGGCGTGATCGAAGAGCCGCGTCAGGCTCTTGGGTCACTGGCGGGTCTAGACCTGCGGGAGATGCGTAGGACCAAGGAGGGGAGCTTCTGCTGCGGCGGCGGAGGGGCGAATGTGTGGTACGAGGTGCCGGAGAAGAAGAAGATAGGGATCATCAGGGTCGAGGAGGCCCAGGCCACAGGGGCGGAGACGTTGGCAGTCGCCTGCCCGTTCTGCATCACTATGTTCGAGGACGCAACTAAGGCTCTGGGTAACGAGAGGATGAAGGTACTTGACATTGCTGAGATAATGGCGAAGTCGCTGGACGGCCCGACGTGACGCTGTCGGCTAGTGGCGCCTCGCCTTTATCTCCCTGAGCATCGCAGGAAGGACTGCGTAGAGGTCCCCCACGACGCCATAGTCTGAGGCTTCGAACATTGGCGCGCTCTTGTCCGTATTGACAGCCGCGATCACCTTAGAGTCTTTGACCCCGGCGACGTGCTGGAGCTGGCCTGATATGCCTACGGCCAAGTAGAGGTCAGGATGGACTGTCACACCAGTCAGGCCGATGTGATGCTCCTCGGGGAGCCACCCCATGTCCGCGGATAGCGGTCTAGAGCACCCTACCGCTCCCCCTAGAGCTGCCGCCAAGTCGCTGATGAGGGTGAGGTCCTCTTTTTTCTTGATCCCTCTCCCCGCTGAGACTATCAGCTTAGCCCCCCTTAGGTCCACCGTCCCCTTCTGCTTTTCCCTCCTCTCCACCATTTTGGTCTTAGGGGCAGCAACCCCCACCATTCTCTCCTTTGCCAACGCTGCGGAAGCTGGAAGAGTTGGGCTGGTACCTACCTTGAGGGCGACGACGCACGGAAGCGTCATCGACACCTCCGCGATGAACTTCCCCGCGAAGACGTTCCTCTTTCCCCGTAGCGCCCCGGTCCCAAGGGCTACCCCGAAGACTTCGCTTGAGCAGGGGCGGCCCAGCTTCACGGCTAGGCGCGACGCAATCTCCTTCCCGTCCCTCGTCGAGCCCACCAGGATGACGTCAGGGTTGGCTTCCTTGGCAGCTACCGCGAGGGCGTCCGAGGCGGCTTCCGGGGATGCTGAGAGTAGAGTGTTCGCTCTGACCACGAGCTTCTCGTCTCCCGCGAGGAGTGGCCCGCTGTCGTCGAGGCCGACGACTACGTAGCCTCCTCCCGCTCCCCCAGCGATTGCTGCCGCGACGGAGGCGACCTCATTGGCCACGGAGGGGGACTCTGAAACCGCCCAGATCTTCACGGTCATCTTGGTAGCACCCCCTCGGCGGCGAGAGCGTCCACGAGCTTCTTCGCTGTCTCCTCCGGCAGACCCTCGTACAGGACTCGCTTTCGAGCCATGGCCTGCGCCTTCATCTCCCTTACGAGCGGCACAGGCGGGGTGGCCCCGGGGAGCAGGGCTTCGGGGGTCAAGTCCTCCATTGGTTTCTTGCCCGCCTGCATGATCTGGATCAGGGTGGGGTATCTTGGTTCATTGATCTCACTCACCACAGAGACCACGAGTGGTAGAGGGGCTTCGACTACCTCGACGCTGTCTTCAAGAGCACGCTCGATCTTGGCGAGTTGGCCACTGACGTCTATCTTCCTGGCATACCCCACGTATGGAAGGTCAAGAAGCTCGCCCAGCATTGGGGGAACTAGTCCGCTGTACATGTCCGACGAACCTTCCGAGCAGAGAATCATGTCGTAGGGCCCTCCTCTCCTCAGTGCCGCTACGAGCAGCTCCGATGTGCGGCGGGTGTCCATGGCCAACGGGTCGGCAGAGACCAGCATACCCCTGTCGGCTCCCATTGCGAGGGCTTCCTTCATTGTTTTCTTCGCCTCGGGGGTCCCGATGGTCACCACGACCACCTCCCCCTGGTGAGCAGCCTTCAGGCGTAGCGCCTCCTCCACTGCGTTCTTATCGAAGGTGCTCATCTTGGTGGACGCTCCCTTGAGCTGGGGGTTCCCCCCCGAGTCCACCTTCAGCTCCGTTTCGTCGACGGCGTGCTTGACGCAGACAGCGATTTTCATTGTGATCTCGCCAGCTCCCTCCTGGCGATCAGCATCCTGAGCACCTCTGAGGTCCCTTCGCCGATTGTGAGAAGACGAGCGTCCCTCCAGTGTCTGTGGAGTTCGTCTGTAGTGTAACCGTACCCCCCGTGAATCTGGATGGCTGAGTCACAGACTCGGAGGGACATCTCCGTCGAAAACACCTTGGCCTGGGATGCCTCCGATGAATAATCTCCTCCTGTCTCCTTGATCCTCGAGGCGTAGAGGTACAGCAGCCGCGCGGCGTCTATCTCTGTCTTCATGTCAGCTATCTTTTCCCTGGTAAGCTGGAATTCGGATATCGCCTTCCCAAAGGCCTTCCTCTGCCTTGCATAGGCCAGAGACTTCTCGTAGGCAAGCTGAGAGATGCCCACGTTGAGGGCCGCGACGATTATCCTGGCGCTGTGGAGTATCTCCTTGGCATAGTCTGCTCCCTTCCCTTCCTCCCCCACGAGGTTCGTTTCGGGAACACGACAGTCTGAGAAGATGACCTCCGACGTCCTCGACCCCCTCATCCCTAGCTTCTTCAGATCCTCTCCGAAGCTCAGACCCGGGTTCGGCGCCTCGACGACAAAGCAGGAGGGCCCCTTCTTCGTCTTTGCGAAAACGAGGTAGAGGTCCGCCTCCCCCGCGTTCGTGATGAACATCTTAGAGCCGCTGATCGAATACTCTCCTCCCTTCTTCTCGGCAGAGGTAGCCATGGTCCCCGCGTCCGAGCCGCTGGCCGGCTCGGTGAGCGTGAAGGAGGCAAGAGAGTCCCCCGAGAGAAGGCTCGGAAGATAGGTCCTCTTCTGGTCGTCGGTCGCGAACCTGTTCAAACCTTCGGCCACTGCGTTGTGAATCTCCACGCTGAGACAGGTCGAAGCCTCAGCCGTCCCCAGCATCTCGATGGCCGCAGCATAGACCGAGAAAGGTAGCCCGAGTCCTCCGTACTTCTCGGGGAAGGCTATCTGGCACATCCCCTGCTTGAGCAGCGCCTTCCTTGGGCCGGCCATCTTGACTTCGCCGGTGTCTATGCTGGGGGATATCGGGAGGAGCTCCTTCTCCATGAAAGTCCCCAGGGAGCTTAGGACTTCCGAGTACTCTTCGTGATGGTCAGGATAGAACATTTCCATCAGCCGCCGGTGCTCGGCGCTGTATATCGCCAAGGTGCGTAACTGGCCCCCGCCGCCTATGTGCGTGATTTAATCGTTCTCGTTCAAGGAGGAGGATTAAGTGAAGGCCATGTGCGGCATGGGCGTGGAGCTAGCACAAAGCCTCGCTGATTATGTGCTTTCGGTTCACTACGAGAGGCTCGACCTGAAGACTGTAAGAGAGATGAAGGCCAGGATCGTCGACGCCCTTGGGTGTGCCATTGGCGCCTACGGCGAGAAACCCGTGGCAATCGCAAGGAGGGGGATAGCCGGACTCCGGGGAACGGGGACGTCCACCCTGCTTGGGACTCGGTCCAGGACAACACCCGAACTCGCGACCTTCATAAATGGCCTGATGATCCGATACTTCGACTTCAACGACACTTACCTTTCTAAGGAGCCGGCACACCCCAGTGACAATCTCGCCCCCTGTTTCGCCGTGGCGGAGTCTGAAGCCGCTTCAGGAAAGGAAATGGTAGCGGCGGCTGTCGCGGCCTATGAGACCCAGTGCAGGCTTTGCGACGCGGCGGACATCAGGCACAGGGGGTGGGACCACGTGAACTACGGCTTGGTATCGTCGTCTCTGGCTGCAGCTAAGCTGATGGGACTGGACAGAAGGAAGGCGACAGAGTCGGTGAACATAGCGCTGGGCGGGCACATAGCGATGAGACAGGTCAGAGCAGGGGAGCTGTCGATGTGGAAGGGGGCGTCGTTCTCGAACGCCGCGAGAAACGGCGTGTTCTCTGCGCTTCTGGCCAGGGAGGGAATGACGGGGCCCTCGCCCATTTTCGAAGGTGAGATGGGTTTCTTCAAGCAGGTTTCCGGGGAGTTCAGCCTGGATGTCAGAAGGTTCGGCGGGAGACGTGGCGCCTACAAGGTCAACGAGACATACATCAAGTATTGGCCAGCGGAGTACCACGCACAGTCAGCAATCTGGGCTGCCCTCGAGACACGACGGCGAGTGAAGGACTTCGCGGACATTACCTCGGTATTGGTCGAGACTCAGGAAGCCGGCTTCAACATCCTGGGCAAGGACAAGGAAAAGTGGAATCCAAAGACCAGGGAGACGGCGGACCACAGCCTCCCCTACATGGTCGGAATGGCTCTGCTGCATGGGACGGTAGACAACGCCACCTTTTCGACCAAGAACCTGGCTGACCTGAAGAACCTAGAATTCATAAGGAAAATCAAGGTCGTCGAAGACCCGGAGTTTACAGCGCTTTATCCTGCGAACGGAATTGCAAATAGGGTCACGGTCTCGGAAAGAGGCGGGAGGGAGGCATGTGCTCAAGTGGTTGTGCCCAAGGGGCACCCCCTGAACCCGATGACCAGGGCAGACATAGAGGCTAAGTTTCTTCGCCTGGCGGGGAGGCGTCTGGGAGAGGGCCGGGCCAGAGAAGCTCTGTCGCGGCTTTGGAACCTGGAGAAGGAGCGCGACCTAGGCAACGTGCTGGACATGCTCAGCGTGAACAAGAGTTCGAAGGCTTAAAGCGATTCAGGAGGAAGGGTAAAACGTGAAGCTAGCCGTCGGCTTCAATCCAGTACTGGGGGTCAAGGAATCGATGCAGGTGGCGGCCGATGCAGAAAGACTCGGATTCGACTCCGTTTGGATGCACGAAAGTCTGTTTCAGCGCGACGTTGTCACTTACCTCTCGGCCATGGCCTCGGCCACGACGCGACTTGGGCTGGGCGCGGGAGTGATCAACACATTCACTCGGCACCCGGTGACCGCAGCGACGACGTTCGCCACCCTTTCGGAGCTCTCGGGCGGCAGGGTCAGGCTTGGTCTGGGCGTAGGCAGTTTCCCTACGATCCCCCTCATCGGCCATCAGATATTCCCTGTTAAAACGAACAGACCTCTGCGACGGGTCAGCGAGTACGTAAGGGTGGTGAAGTTGGTCTGGGGTGGGAGCGAGGTGGAATTCGATGGCGAGTTCTTCAAGGTCCACGGTCTCACCATGGGGTTCAAGGTAGATGGTCCTATCCCGCTCTATATCGCCTCCCTTTCCCCCAAGACCCAGGCCTTCGCTGCCACAGTTGCTGATGGAGTAATACTCTCCCCCGCACTGAATAGCGCATGGGGGACCGGGCGCATGGTCGAGAACGTCAGGCGAGGCGAAGCCAAGAGGGGCTCCACCGTCGAACGAGCATCGTACATGCTTACTTCCCTGGACCCTGACCCTCAAAAAGCCGCCCAGGTGGTCCGCGATTACTACTTCTTCGCATACCAGCTGGCAGAGGTGGTCAGGCCGGAGGTCCTTTCTCCGTACGGCGTCAGCGAGGATCGGCTGTCTCCCATGAAAGACGCGTGGAAGAGGGGAGACATCCCCGAAGCCAAGAGGCTCATCCCTGAGGAGGCGATCGAGGCTCTCACAATCACGGGGACGGGAGACCATGCGATAGAAAGGCTGAGAGAGTACGAGAAGGCTGGGGTGACCCTTCCAATCTCGATGCCCATTGGAAACCTGACCTATGCGATGAGGGAACTCGCCCACGCGAATTAGCACTGAGGACTCCTACAGGTCCGAGCTCAGAAGGGCAACTTCATGGGGACCAGGATGAAAAGGGCAAGGGACGCCATGTAGAGCAGAGAAAACTGGAATGCGAGGCCTGCGGTCCTGGGGTCCGCGTCATCTGGTACGGGCCCGTGGAACATCTTCGAGAGCCGCAGCGCGCCAGGAACTGTAAGAAAAACGATCAAGGACCACGCCGGTAGCTGCTCCAGAAGAATTCCAGCCGCGACCAGGATGTAAGCCAGTGCGAGCAGGGCTACGTACAATCGTTGTGCGCGGCGGGCCCCCAAAGCAACAGCCAGTGTCCTTTCCCTGACGGTCCCATCGTACCCTATGTCTCTGATGTTGTTGGCCAACAGGACCAATGCCACGAAGATTCCTATGGGGATTGACGCAAGGAGCGGTGCCCAGGCGAAGTTCCCGGTCTGCACGATGTATGCCCCCAGTGGGATCAGCAGCCCCCACATGACGAAGACGGTCGGCTCCCCCAGCGACCTGGCTTTGAGATCCACAGGATCCGCGGTGTAGAACACGCTCCCGAGTATCCCGACGGCAATCACAAGCAAAATGGACGTACTGCTGACGAATGCGAGATAGACTCCTGCGGCAAGTGTAACCGCGTAGAGTCCGACTGAGAAGGCCAACGTTGTGCTTAGCGGAACCTGCCCGAAGGCTGCCGGGTGCAGCCTGTACTTTGTCGTGGGCGCCCCCTCCCTGTCGACCCCGTGCTTCACGTCGTAGAAATCGTTGAGAACGTTGGTGGCTGCATGAAAGGAAATCATCCCCCCAAGTGTAAGCGCATAGTACAAGGGACTGAACCTTCCCGCAATGGCGGCCAGTAGGGTCCCCATTGTGACGGACGAGAAGGTCATCGTAAAGGACCAGGGCCTTGTCGAGAGGAAGGCGGTCTTGGCGTCCATCGTGCTTGACCTCGCGCCTCTGTGGTAATAACCCTAAGTGGAGGTCCGGTATACGGCTTTAACCAGATTCACCCATCCCCCCCACATTGGCGGGACGCCGCGGACTGGTTGTCAGCCTCGCAATTGTAATCGCGTCGATGTTTTTACTATTCACAGTGCCTTCTTCTTACTTCGTAGATGCGACCTTTGTCTCCACCTCCTGCATGGTTGGAGCCGCTTTAACCCAGGGGGCGCTCATTCCGAAGCGGCCACGCCTGAGTTCAGTCATGCTTGGCCTTGCAAGCGCGGCACTCCTCTACGGCATCTTCTACGGAGGCGCATGGATGGTCTCCACGTACCACCCCTTCGGCATCACCTCGACGTCCGAGACCTCGATTTACTCGTTGATTTCCTCTCCTGCAAATCCCGCCTACATACAAGTGGCTGTCCTTGTCTTCGACTCGGCCGGATACGAGTCCTTCTTCAGAGGGGTCCTGCAGAGAAGACTCCGCCCCCGCTTCGGTATCATGGGTGCGCCGGCGGTAGCCACGATCGACGCCGTCCTCCACGTCGCAACTCTGAATCCTCTGTGGGTGGGGGCAACATTCGTCACTGACCTTCTCTGGGGGGTGACTTACCATTACGAGGGAAAGCAAGCGAGCTTCACCAGCCACCTTGTTTGGGACATTGTCATCTTCATCCTTAGGCCCATTAAGTGAGGTTTGAACCGCCTGGACTCTCACGACCTTCCTTCCCACGGAGACGCTTCGAAGAACTTCTCTTATAGCAGGGTCTGACTCCGCTTTTCGAACATGCCGGCAGGGAAGCTGCTCTGGGAACCTGAACCGGCTTTCGCCAGGAGGACAAACATCGCGGCCTTCATGAAGTGGCTAGAACGCAAAGGGAGGCCATTCCGCACCTACGATGAACTGTGGCGCTGGTCGGTTGACGACCTAGAGGGGTTCTGGGGGTCGGTCTGGAAGTACTACGATGTGGCGGACGCGGACTATCCTGTTCTCCAGGACAGGCACATGCCTGGTACCCGGTGGTTCGAGGGCTCCGAAGTCAACTTTGCTAAGAGGGTCCTTGAGAGCACCTTCGAGGGCACTGCGATTATTTCGAAGACGGAGAGGAGGAGCCCAAAGTTCATTTCCTGGCAGGAGCTTAGGAAGAGGAGCGTCGCTCTTGCGGCCCGTCTGAAGGGGCAAGGCGTCGTCCAGGGAGATAGGGTCGCCGCCTATCTCCCGAATGCACCGGAGGCTGTGGTGGCCTTCCTCGCCTGCGCGAGTATCGGCGCGATATGGTCATGCTGCTCCCCTGACTTCGGCGCCCCTGCCGTGTTGGACAGGTTCACCCAGATCGAGCCCAAGGTCCTCTTCGCCACGGATGGGTACAGCTACGGTGGGAAATGGTTCGACAGGACTGAAGCTGTTTCATCGATCAGATCGGCGCTGCCGTCGGTGGAAACAGTTGTAGCGGTCGAGGGGAGGTCCGAAGGGACGCCTATCGAGGGCTCTGTCCCATGGGAAGATTTGGTGGCGGGGAAGGAATCGGTCGAGATCGATCCTCTCCCCTTCGACCACCCACTGTGGATCCTCTATTCTTCGGGGACGACGGGACTCCCCAAACCCATAGTACACGGCCACGGCGGGATTCTGGTCGAGATGCTGAAGGGCGTCTCACTCCACAACGACATCCGGTCAGGGGACCGCTTCTTCTGGTTCACGACCACGGGGTGGATGATGTGGAACCATTTGGTTGGGGGGCTCCTTCATGGGGCGACCCTCGTGCTGTACAACGGGAGTCCTTCCTTCCCTGATCTGAACTCCCTCTGGGACCTCGTCGAGAAGACCGAGACCACCTTCATGGGAGGGAGCGCTGCCTATTTCTCGGCCTGCATGAAGGCGAACCTAGACCCGGGACCCTCCCACGAACTGAAGAGGCTCAGGAGCATGGGCTCGACAGGGTCTCCCCTTTCTCCCGAAGCATTCGAATGGGTCTACTCTGCGGTGAAAAATGACATCTGGCTGGCGTCCGTGAGCGGAGGCACGGACGTGTGCGCACCGTTTGTCGGAGGTTGTCCCATCCTCCCTGTGTATTCAGGGGAGATCCAGTGCAGGGCCTTGGGGGCGAAAGTGGAAGCCTTCGATGAACAGGGGCAACCGGTGGTAGGCAAGGTGGGTGAGCTGGTGCTCACGGAGCCACTCCCTAGCATGCCCATCTTCTTCTGGGGGGACAATGACGGGAGCAGATACCGGGAGAGTTACTTCGGCTTCTATCCGGGCGTCTGGAGGCATGGCGATTGGATAGAGATTACGAAGCGGGGAACGTGCATCATCTACGGACGGTCGGACGCCACAATAAAACGCATGGGCGTGAGGATCGGCACCAGCGAGGTATACCGTGCGGTGGAATCCATTCCCGAGGTGGAAGAGTCCATGGCCGTGGAATTGGAGGGACCTGAGGTAGAGGGAGAGCTGGTGCTCTTCGTCGCCATGGCGCCAGGCAGGAGACTGGATCCTGAGCTTGAGTCGAGGATCCGAGGGCGCATCAGGACAGACCTTTCGCCAAGACATGTCCCAGACGTGGTCATAGAGGTACCGGCCATACCGAAGACGCTCAGCGGGAAGAAATTGGAGGTGCCAATCAAGAGGATCCTGATGGGTGGGGATCCTTCGAAGGTGTTGAACAGGGACTCTCTCGCCGACCCTCTTGCGGTCGACTTCTATGTGGAACTCGCGAAACGCTTGGGACTGCAGAAACCTAGGAAGGGCCACAAGTAGCACCCGGCATCGGCAAACGATTTTAGTGGAAGAAAATTAATACCCGCAAAATCGCAGTCGTCGGCGTGCCGGGGCAAAGGAAGGTTTACGCCATTTCCGGCGGGGTCACGAAATTCGCGAAAGCCCACCCCGATATGGACTTCCGACTTATGGTGAAGAGGGCCTACGACTACGCTATGAGAGATGTGCCGAGCCTGAAACCGTCCGAAATCGAAAGTAGTAGGATTTCATACTTCTCGGACCACTTCGCGAGACAGCTGAAGGCCGCATCGATGGTTCAGGACTATCTTGGGCTCAACCCGAGGGATTCGCGCAGGATAGAATGGGGCGGAGCCACCGGGGGGCAGGCTATCCAAGCGGGGTGGGAGACGGTCGCAAGCGGGAGAAACGACATCTGCCTCGTGGCCGGCTTTGAAACCATGTCCCACGTCGAGACTTGGAAGGGGAATGAATTCATAGCGCTGGCGTCCGACACGAACTTTGACTACCCCGTAGGCGGGTTCTACACAGGATACTACGCCCTGATGGTCCAGCGCCATATCTACCAGTATCTGAGGAAGTCGAAATTCGCCTCGGTCAAGGACGAGAAAAAAGCCCAGCAGATGGCGACCGAGGAGGCAAAGAGGATAATGGCCATGGTCTCCGTCAAGAACCACATCAACGCTCTCCATAACCCCTACGCGCAGTATCCGGAGAAGCTGACAATGAAGGAGGCCCTTGCAGGAGAGATGATTTCATGGCCGCTGAATAGGCCCTCTGTCTGCACCATGAGCGACGGCGCCGCAGTAATAATCCTGGCATCGGGGGAAGTCGCCTCGAAGTACACTGATCATCCTGTCCTGATCAAGGGCGTCGGGTGCGGAACGGACACGATGAGGCTCGCGGACAGGCCCCATGGTAAGGTGCCTCTGTTCCCCTGGGAGACAGCCAGGTACTACTCCAAGCTAGAGTACCCCGGGGTACATTCGTTCAGGGCCGGAAGGACGGCCGCCCTAGAAGCATACAGGAACGCGGGGATTACGGACCCCAAGAAGGAGCTCGACTTCGTCGAACTGCACGACGCCTATGCCAGCTCTGAAGTGCAAACGTATGAGGACATAGGGCTCTGCAGATACGGCGAAGGGTACGACTTCGTTGATCAAGGGCATCCGTTCCTGAAGGGTGTCGACTACGGACTCGACTTGGCCCACAAGGGGACCATACCTGTTAACCCCTCAGGGGGACTGATAGCCTGCGGCCATCCTGTCGGGGCCACTGGTATAATGCAGGGGGTGTTCGCCCTCTGGCAGCTGCAGGGAACAATCGGCAAGCATTTTGGAACTAACAGGCTTCAGATCAAGAACGCCCGACGCGGGCTGATTCACTCGCATGCGGGCACCGGGAGCTCTGTCACAGTGACGATTATGGAGAGGACATAGGATGGCTGAGCTTAGGAAGTTCAGCAAGTTCAGGGACGTAATGAAGGAGATACAAGAGAGTGGGGCAGCGATCTACAAGAACCCAGTGGGGACGAAAGACCTCGTCGTTCTTTCCCCATACAACATAAAGTACGTTCACAGCTATGCCGAGGACTCCCCCTTCTTTCTGGGGCTCGCAGAGGGGAAGCTGAGAGGAAGCGAGTGCACGAAATGCCACTACAGGTATGCCACCCCTAGGAGCCACTGCATGGAGTGCGGGAACGAGACGAAGTGGTTCGACCTGCCACTCGAGGGGAGGGTGCACTCCTGGACCACGTGCTACTTCGGGAGCGAAGAGTTCTTGAAGGAAACTCCGTTCAACCTTGCACTCGTCGAGTTCGACGGGGTCGATAGTCTCCTCCTTTCCAGGCTGGATGAGGTCGAGCAGCAAGACATCTACATCGGTATGAAGGTCAGGGCCGAGTTCAGGAAGAAGCCCAGGTACCTGATCTCCGACGTGCACTTCCTCCCCATGCCAGAGAAGAAAGGGCCCCGGAAATAGTCGTCGAGGCTAGGCGCCCCAACCGAACCGGTCTAACTGGAGAAAGCACATTGACCTATGGTTTGGTCGGCGTCAGCCACTTCGAGTAGCGCTTAGCCCTTCCGTGGGTTGCCTGGTCGTACAGCTTGATCATCTTGTCTGCTACAGGGGTTCCGTCGTACCCGATTCTTCGACCGTCAATCTCTCTCACCTTGGCTATCCCTGCCGCGGTTCCGCTGAAGAACACTTCATCCGAGGTGTACAGCTCCTCCTTGGTGGCGTCGTTCCTGTAGAACTTGATGTTCAGGTCCCTGGCGAACTGTATCACGGTGTCGCGGGTGATTCCACGCAGGATCCCGGAACTCGCAGGGGGTGTGCTTAGTATTTCGTCCTTCACCCTGAAAATGTTCTCCCCCGGCCCCTCTGCGACCATCCCTTGGGTGTTAAGGAGGATGGCCTCGTCGTAGCCGGCTCCCAGTGCTTCCATCTTGGCGAGGGCGGAGTTGGCGTAATTGGCGGCGCACTTCGCCTGAACGGGCATCGACCTGGAGTCTATTCTAGCCCAGCTCGACACGGTCGCCCTGACGCCCTTGTTCGTCGACTCGTCCCCGAGATAGGCGGGCCACTCCCAGGTTGCAATGGCAACCGAGATCTTGCTTGTGAGTGGGTTAAGGCCCATCTCCCCGTATGCAGTGTAAGCGAGGGGCCTGATATAGCACTCCTTGGCGGGGTTATTCCTCACGGTCTCTACGCACGCCTTCGCCAGCTCTCTTGCGGAGTATCCGAGTTCCATCCTGTAGATTTTGGCGCTGTTGAGGAAGCGCTCGATGTGCTCGTCCAGCCTGAATATGGCCGTCCCCTCGGGGGTTGTGAAAGCCCTGATTCCTTCGAAGATCGCCATTCCGTAGTGGAGCCCGTGGGTGAGGACGTGAATCTTCGCGTCGTCCCATGGGACTAGCTTTCCGTCCATCCAGATCTTGCTTTGGGGCTTCATCCTAAGCACCGCCCGATGGCCACGGTATTTAGGGGTGGTGGCCAGAAATGCAAACAGTGGCCCAAATTTCGACGGATGCAGAACAAGGAGCTGGCTGCCAGCTGGAATTATCCGCCCGTCCATAATTCCCATTTAGGGACAGTGTTTAATGTGGGTCAGAGTCGTTTAATATCGCGGATTGACGAACAGCACTGATATGAACGCGCCCGTGATCATCTCCGCCTGCAGGACTCCAATCGGGAAGTTCGGGAAGAGCCTCGTCGGGGTGTCCGCACCCTCCCTCGGAGCGTTGGTGGTCGAAGAGGCTCTAAGGAGGGCCAAAATTCCTGCCGACGAAGTCGACGAGGTCATAATGGGGAATGTCGTCTCAGCCGGACTTGGCCAGAACCCCACAAGACAGGCGGCGATTCGCGCTGGTATCCCCTTCCGTGCGGGTTCAATCACGGTGAACAAGGTTTGCGGGTCGGGGCTCAAGGCGGTCATGCTGGCCGCTTCAACCATTAAGGCAGGTGACAATCGCGTCGTGGTAGCAGGGGGGATGGAAAGCATGAGCAACACTCCCTACCTCGCGAGGGGGGTAAGGTGGGGGACGAAGTTCGGTGATGCGCGCCTGCAAGACTCCATGATCGCTGACGGGCTATGGGATGTCTACCACAATTACCACATGGGGTTGACGGGGGAGCACATCGCCCACAGGTTTCACATTACTCGCAGGGAGGCTGACGAGTTCGCCTATGAGAGTCACATGAAGGCGTCAAGGGCTTCGAGGGCGGGATTCTTCGACGCCGAGAAAGTGAAAGTGAAGATAGAACACGAAGGAGGTGAGATTACCGAGTTCTCGGACGACGAATGTATACGCGAGGACACGACTACAGAGAAGCTGGGGAAGCTGAAACCGGCGTTCAAGCCCGACGGCGTGCTCACGGCCGGCAACTCTTCCCAACTGAGCGACGGTGCCTCGGCCGTCGTCGTCACGTCCGAGGATGTGGCGGACAGGCTCGGCGTAAAGCCCATCGCAACGATAGTCGCTTACGGAACTGGAGGCCTTGAACCGGCGCGGGTCATGGAGGCACCCATCCCGACGACAAAAGCGCTGCTGAAGCGGGCTAAGATGACGGTGGACGACATGGACCTCTTTGAGCACAACGAAGCCTACTCCACGGCGTCCATCGCAGTCAAAAGGGCCCTCGGTGTGGACGAGTCGAGGTTCAACGTGAGCGGGGGAGCGGTCGCACTTGGCCACCCCATAGGGTGCAGCGGCGCCCGGGTCCTGACGACGCTCATCTACGCCCTCAGGAGGACGGGCAAGAGGACAGGTTTCGCGACCCTCTGCCTGGGCGGGGGGAACGCTGTTGCTATGATCGTTGAGGTGTGAGCTCGCGGAGCTTCCTGCGGAGCACCTTCCCAATAAGGGTCTTTGGTAACTCGTCTACGAACTCAACCTGCTTCGGCACCTTGTACTTGGCCAGACGACCCTGACAGAAGTCGACGACCTCCTGTTCAGTGAGGCCCTTTGAGGGATCCTTCAATACGACGAATGCCTTCACGACTTCGCCGCTGAACTCGTCCGGTATCCCGATGACCCCTGCCTCCTTGATACTGGTGTGCTCGAACAGCACGTCCTCGACCTCCCTGGGATAGACCTTGAATCCGCCCACGTTAATCATGTCCTTCTTTCTGTCGACTATGTAGAAATAACCGTCCTCGTCCATCCTGGCCATGTCCCCCGTCAGGAACCACCCGTCTTCTAGGACCGCATCCGTCTCTGCTTTCTGGTTCCAATAGCCCTTCATGACCTGAGGACCCTTCACCGCCAGCTCCCCCACTTCCCCAAGGTCCAGCGTTCTGTACCTGTTCTCGGTGTCGACGATCTTCGCTTCCGTCTCGCAGAACGGAGGGCCTATCGAGCCGTCCTTCACAGCACCACCGTTCAGCGGGTTTACGTGCGTCACCGGGCTTGTCTCGGAGAGGCCATACCCCTCGACCAATTGTCCTCCCGTCAACTCCATGAACCTCTTCCTTACGGCAGGCGGGAGAGCGGAGCCACCAGACATGCACGCCCTGACCGAATGCAAATGGAACTCCTTGGCGTTGGGTTTGCTGTTGATCGCGATGTACATCGCGGGTGCGCCGGAGAACGTGGTTACCTTCATTTTCTCAATGGCCTTCGCGACCTCCTCTACGTGAAAACTGGGGAGGAGGACGAGCGTCCCCCCCACCGATATGGGCATGTTCATGGTGACAGTCAGCCCGTATATGTGGAAGAGAGGGAGGACACAAAGGGAGACATCGTTCTCGCTTAGGGGGAAGAGACGGGCACCGTAGACTGCGTTGGACACGAGGTTAAAGTGGGTCAGCATGGCCCCCTTGGCTACGCCCGTCGTCCCGCCCGTGTACTGTAGGACCGCGATATCTTCCGTGGGGTCGACGGCTACCGGGCTTGCCAGAGGAGCATTCGACTCGATAAGACCGACGAAGTCAAGAGTCTTCTCCCTAGAGATATCCTTTATCCCAGCCATACCGGCCAAACGCTTCTTCAGCGGAGGCAGATAATCGGTGAGGCTTGTCGTGATGACGTGTGCGAGGGACAGCCTCCCCCTGCACCTTTCCAGGCTCTGGAATAGATCCATGCCCTTCGCAACTGTTCTGCTCGCGACGACGATATTTGCACCGGAGTCCGCGAGCTGGTGCTCCAGCTCCCTCTCCTTGTAAATGGGGTTACACATGACCGCCACTCCCCCTGCCTTCAGTATGCCGAAGAAGGAGATGACAAGTTGGGGAATGTTAGGCATGAAGACTGCGACCCTGTCCCCTTTCTTGACCCCAAGGGTCGTCAGAGCCGAAGCGAAACGTGAGGAGATGTCGTCGACTTCGGCGTAGGTGAGGTTCTTCCCTTCGTAATGGATGCACGTCTTCTTGGGATAGAGCCTCGCCGAATCCGAGAGAAGTGAGTAAAGAGGTCTCTTCTCAGGAGGGGGGATGGAGTACCTGCCATCCAGTGTGATGCTCAGCCAGGGGCGGTCCGCCAGCCGCTGCAAGCACCATCGGAGTGCCTCAGACTTCCCTTAAGGGTATCCCCTAACTCGAGCTTCTTCAAGGAGGGCGTAAGTATAAACGGGAAAGGTTTCGCATCGAGGCGAGATGGCCGAGGCAGCAGAGAAGTATCTCGTCCTCTGTGTTGACAGAGATGACGACCTGGGGAGAAAGGCAAAGGTTGACTCTCCCGTAGTAGGGAGGGAGCAAGCCATTGCTGCCGCGACCAAGCTCGCGCTCGCCGATCCTGAAGAGGCAGACTCGAACGCGATTTTTGCAGCCGTGAAGAAGTACGACGAGCTGAAAAGGGAGGAGACGTCCTGCGAGGTTGCAGTAGTCTGCGGCGAAGCGGACAGGGGGTTTGAAGCGGACAGGCGCGTCGGAAAGCAAGTCGCGAGCGTTCTTGCAGGCTCTAACTATACGGGAGTGGTGCTTGTGTCAGATGGAGGAGAGGACGAGCTGGTGATCCCTATCATCCAGAGCCTTAGGCCGATCGTGTCTGTGGAGAGAGTCGCTGTAAAGCACAGCCAGACTGTCGAGGAGACCTACCAGGTTCTGGGACGTTACCTAAGGATGCTCATCTTCGATCCTCACTACTCGAGGTACGCTCTTGGAGTTCCAGGCCTGATTCTAATCCTAGCGGGGATTCTCACCGTAGCGGGGCACGGAGTGGAGGCGGCTCTGGCGACTGTGCTTATCATCGGGGGTGCCGCTCTTATCAGAGGGTTCGACGTCGACAGGACGGTGGCGGGACTCCTCCACAGGGGCCCTACAGGATACATTAGGCTCTTCTCTATGATAGGCGCGGTCATTGTTGTGATAGCAGGGATAGACGCGGGCTACGTGGCCATGACGGCTGCTCCCGACTGGAGCGCTGTTGTGGCAAACCCATCACAGTTCCTCGTCTATGGAGGCACCCTGATAGGGAGTCTCCTAGTGGGAAGCCTGAACCTAGTGTGGGCAGGTATAGCGATCTATGCCACGGGGGCGTTACTGTCTCACATCGCCAGGGACAGCATTAGGTGGCGCAGGGACAGCTATGTTCTTGTGATGCTCGCCATGCTGTACTTCCCCGTTCGCACATTCTCGGACTTCCTCGTGAACGGGACCGAGGGGGAAACGTTCCTCCTTATCTCATATATCCTCCTTGGACTGGTGGTCGTCTTCGTCCTGACCATCACCATTTATCCGAGGGTAAGGTCGAGGCCCCCAACAGATACCGAGTAACAATGCTAGAATCTGCGCTGAAGTATCTTGGTGCCTACAGGTTCTACGAAGGGAGACTAAAGGCCCAGGTGAAAGAAGACGGAATCCCAGGTCACATTGGGATTATCTTAGACGGGAACAGGCGGTGGGCTCAGACCCAGGGTGTCTTTAGGGGGCTCGGACACGAAGAGGGCGCTAACAGGGCGGAGGAGCTTCTAGACTGGTGCCACGACCTAGGTATCAAGACTGTTACTCTTTACGTACTGTCAACGGAGAATCTGGAGAGGCCGTCGGAAGAGCTGAAGGAGCTCTTCGTCCTCATCGAGGGAAGGCTCAGGAGGCTCTTGAACGACGAGAGAATAATGCGATACAAGGTCAACGTAAGGGCCATCGGACGCCTAGATCTGCTACCGGATTCGATCATCGACCTACTGAAGGCCATAGAGCAGAAGACAGCCAAGTTCAACGACAGCTACCTCAACATCGCCGTCGCGTACGGAGGGAGGGCGGAGATAACGGACGTCGTTAGGTCCGTCGCCCAGGACGTCAAGAGTGGCAGGCTGAATCCGGACGCGATTACAGAAGAGACCGTTTCCAACAGACTCTATACGTCATACCTACCAAACCAGGAGCCCGACCTTATCATCAGGACTTCTGGGGAGGAGAGGATGAGCGGTTTTCTCCTCTGGCAGGGGGCCTACTCGGAGCTTGTCTTCGTGGATGTCTTCTGGCCTGCCTTCAGGTACATCGACCTGCTCAGGGCGATACGCACATATCAGAAGCGCCGGCGGAGACACGGCAAATAGCAGAACAGATATATCGTAATAGAAGGACGGGGAGACCGAGTTGAAGGTAACCCTCGGCACCCTGAAGGACAAGGGAGACGACCTGGTTGCGTTCCTCGAACCCAGGGTTGGAACCAAGCCGTCGCTCTCCGGCGGCGAGATTGAGATAGAGGACGAGGAGGTGAAGGAGGGGGTAAAGCCCCGGCACGTCAAGACATACATCAAACGTTTCCTATACATGAACGGGGTCAGGAAGAAGTACAGAGTGTTCGTCGCGGGGAAGGAGCTCACGATACAAGAAATAGAGCTGGGCGAGAAGGAAGAGGAAGAAAAGAAGAAGGCGGCGGAAAAGCCTGAGGAAGCCCCGGTGGAAGAAGCAAAGCCGGAAGAGCCTGAGGCCCCCGCAGAAGAGCCCACTAAGGAAGAGCCGGCCAAGGAGAAGCCCAAGAAGGCCGCGAGGAAGCCCCGTCCCAAGAAGAAAAAAGAGGCCGATGATAACTAGCCCGAACGGGCCTTCCTTGCTCGCCTGAGGCGCTTTTCTCGAAGCAATGCCCTGAGATAGTTCCTTGCCTCTCGGAGATCCTTGAGAGACTGGTAAAAATCCCCCAGGTAGAAAGCGTCAGCGCCCCTTCTCAGGTTCTTGAGAGCGAACTGCAGAGCCTGCCTCTCGTCCGGCACGACGTAGTTCCTTAGCCTGACGAACCTGCCGGGATTCTCCTCGTCCAAATCGAACTTGATGAAAGCGACACTCTTCTCGACCTTCGCGTAGGCAGACCAAACAGAGCGGATCTGGTCGTCTGACGGCTCTCCAGCGAGTGATCCGATGACGGATTCGATTATTCTTGCCGCATCGGTTAGATCAGCGGCTGTCTCCTCCCTCCAGACCATCCCATGGTCATCCCTGTCCTGTGATTTGGACAAAGATGTCCTGTCCGGACTCGCAAACTTATAACCAGCATAGCTACGGCCGCCGACAGTTGCCAAAGAGAGACGAGCAGAAGATTGGGGGCGCCTGCTACGTCGGACTTGACTCGATTCTCGACCTTGGAAGGCTTTCCTGCGCGCTCGAGCGGGCTCCTTTTCCCCTGTTCGCTTTCAAGCACGGCAAGATGAGCAGGATCGCTGCCCAGGCGGATCTCTTTATGGGGACTCCGATCTTTTACTATTTCGACAACGGCCAGGTCGACGAGTTTCTAGCCTATAGAACGACGGGGGAGGGCGAGGAGGTCCAGCTGGTGAGCTCCGCCAGCAACCCCTCCTATCTCTACGCCCCCGTGATCAGGGTTCAGAAGATGCCCTCCTTGCTTGACGAGAAGACCTCGTTCCACGACAAGTTCATGGCGATAGAAGTGGAGAACATCCCGAGCCTCGTGAAGGTCGGCGCCTACAAGACACTCTTCGAGGAGCCGCCTCTCCCTCTCTTCGCGTTCAGGGATGGAGGCGAATGGGTGGTAGGAACCTTCGCGAGAATCGACGACTATGAGGAAGCGTCTATATTCTTCTACGCCAGGGTCAAGGAGGAGCCTTCGGGGTTCCTAAGGTACTCCTACGACAAGATAACAGAGACGACCTACGTGAAAAGGACCGACGAGCCGGGTTTCCACTACATCAAGGTCGTCAAATTGACAAAGCCTCATCCACTCGTGGACTTCTAGCTGGATCCTAGTAGGAACTGTTCGGCTTCCTTCAGCGTAACCTTCGAGTTGTCGTAGGACGCTCGGTCCAGAGCCTCTCCGTACGGGAACCATCCGAAACCCTGGTGCTCGAAGGAGATCTTCACCCGCTCCTCCCTTGTTTCTCCCAGGAGGTATGTCACTTGCTTGTGTATGTTCTTCCCGTCTCTCCTGTAGAAGTACTCGATGATCTTCCTGAACCCGGGTACTATCATCAGGTCCGTCAACCCCGTCTCCTCCTCGACCTCCCTCAGCACCGTCTGCCCTTCAGACTCCCCCTTCTCTACTCGCCCCTTCGGGAAATCCCATCGCCCTGAGTTCTGAAGAAGTAAGTAGATTCGCCCCCCATCACTCTGCCTGTATACGACGGCCCCGGCGGACCGCTCTTCCATGGTCACAATGTCCTAGCCAGTGATTATTAGCGTTCGCGCACACTCCTCCAAACCATTAAAACTCCCGTGCGATCCCTTCGACGGGATTCTTGGACGAAAAAAAGATGGTGCAAATCTAGGTGCACTTTGTCGACAGGTTGAAAACCAAGGTTCAGAAGGAGAATCTGTGGTTCTTCATTCTCGTACTGTTGTCTACAAAGGAGAGATACGGCTTCGAGCTAAGACGCCTTGTGAACGAGAAGTTCGGGTTCTGGAGCGGTAACGTCACAGCGTACCGCGTCCTGTACGACCTTGAGAGAGCCAGGCTGGTGAAGGCGGAAGTGAAGAACCGACGGAAGTACTACAGGATAACAGAGCCGGGCAGGACGGAGCTGGAGGAAGCAAGGTCTTATCTGAAGAGCCTCTTGGACTCGTCAATCGGGAATCCTGTCTCAACAGGCTGAGGGAATTTTTATGTTTTACAACGGTAAAATAGAGGCTGATTTACCCACTGGGCGAGGGATTCGAGGCTGGCAAAAATCAAGGTAGCCATCGCCGGAGTAGGAAACTGTGCCTCAGCGCTCGTACAGGGAATCCATTACTACTCGAGAAAGGGCCCAGACGAAGGCCTCACATACTGGGACGTGGGAGGGTACACCCCGAAGGACATCGAGTTTGTTGCGGCTTTTGATGTGAACTCGCGAAAGGTCGGCAAGGACCTCTCTCAAGCCATCTATCAGGCCCCAAACAACACGCTGAGGATTGTTGAGGTCCCAACCGTCGGAGTCAAGGTGAAAAGAGGGCCGCTCCTCGACGGAATAGGCAAGTATCTGAAGGGTGTGGTCCAGGTCTCGAACCAGCCAGAGGTAGATGTGGGGACGGAGTTGAAGGAGAGCGGCGCTGAGATACTGATCAATTACCTGCCCGTGGGGAGCACAGCCGCATCGCACCTCTACGCTGAGGCAGCGCTCGACGCAGGGGTCGCATTCGTTAACGCAATCCCAGTCTTCATTGCGTCAGACAAAGCATGGGCGGATCGTTTCTCGAGGGCGGCACTCCCAGTCGCCGGGGATGATGTGATGAGCCAGGTCGGGGCCACGGTGCTCCACAAGACCCTCGTGAAAATGGCCGTTGACAGAGGAGTGAAGGTTGACGAGACTTATCAGCTCAACATAGGCGGGGACACGGACTTCCTTAACATGCTCGAGGAGAGCAGGTTGAAGGACAAGAGGGAGAGCAAGACAAGTGCGGTAAGGGCGATGTCCCCCTACGAGGTCCCGACTAGGATTGGACCCAGCGATTACGTGCCCTTCCTCGACAACGACAAGATATGCTACATTTGGCTGAAGGGGCGCTACTTCGGGGGCACGACTGTGAAGATGGACGTGAAGCTCCACGTCGTGGACGCCTACGACAGTGGAGGCGTGATGGTAGACGCCATAAGGGGGACGAGGCTGGCGCTGGACAGAGGAACTTCGGGTCAGCTCCAGAGTCTGTCGGCCTTCTGCTTCAAGCACCCGCCAGTTCAGATGCCCTACCCTGCGGCAAAGGCGGCGTTCGAGGAATTTACTTCGGGGAAGCGGGAGAGATAGGGGCCGCCTTCCGCCTCACATGGAAGGCTGTGAAAAGCAGAACCAGGAAAACGAAAGCCATGGGAATGAGGTACCGTGTCGTAATGTCCTCACCAATGGCAATGCCGGAGCCCGTGGGAACGATCCCACTGATCGAAGTCCCAGAGTAGCTGAAGGTAAGTTTTGCCTTATCAAATGGTATCGTTATTCCTGAACTCGCCACGGCCGTGACACTCGCGGTGGACGTACTATGGGCGGCCAGGTTGCCAGGGTTAACAGTAATCGTGCCAGATGAAAAGGTTGCACCCTTCAGGTCGGAGAGCCCGACCCCAGAGGGAACTGGGAGCATGAATTGGACGTTCGAGACCTCTATCCCCGAGGGGTTCGTGATCACGATGCTGATTGTGAAGTTCTTCCCCTCTTCTGGCGTTGCAGGAGTGGTCGCAATGGTGACCGTCAGCGGCTGGTAGATCACGACGTGTGGGTTCAGTCCGCTTGTAGTGAACAGGGTTCCGCCGAAGTAAAACTTCGCCGTCGCTGGCGTTCCGGTCAGATTCCCGAATGTCTGAGTCGCGATCACGCCGTAGGAGACGGTGCTGTTTCCACCAGGTGGTAATGCCGCTGTAGTCTTCGCCAGCGTCGCTGTGCTGGAAAGAGTGTCGAACGTGTCAACGGTGGAGCCTACCGTCGCGTTGTACAGCCGCTGGGGGCCAGCGTTGCTCGCAAACACGTCGATGGTGGATGACATGCCGCCGAAAAGCAGAGCCGGAGAGAACTGTTTTGTGAGCACGAGCCCGGCGGGAATCGCGACTGGGTTTGACTCGCCGAGCTGATTGAAACCTGAACTCTGCCCCTGGAAGGTCAGCGGCGCCATGACGAAGTTTGCCGGAGATGTCAGGTTGTACTTCAGCGTGGTCGTCTCCGTTGCTGAATTGCTGAGGACGGGGTAGCTGAGCGTCAGCTGCCCACCGGAGCAGGAGATGCCTGTTCCGTTCGTCATCCCGCACCCGAGTCCTTCGGGCAGCCGTCCGGTCGCTTGGAAGGAGGTAACGTTCGCGTTGCCGGTGTTGGCCGTCGTGAGGACGAGGGTAACGTTGGTCTTGGAATCGGGGAGCGCCGTCAGCTGGAGGCTAACGCTCACATGCGGAAAACCGATGGCCATAGAAGCATGAGAAAAAGTGTCGGAGACAACATTGCTCGTAGAATTCAGGGTGACACCGCTTGGGTTCTGGTAGGTCACCGTGTAGGAGCGGGTGGAGTTCACTCCCACCAAGCTGGCCGCTGACTGGGCGACTGATACAGTCGCCGATCCGCCTGAGGAGCTCCCTGACCGGGCTGCAAGCCCTGCCACTGACTGGCCTGCCACGACAACGGAGGAAGCAGGAAGTGTGCCAACATTCGTGACGGTTACATTGAGCTTCTGGGTGTTCCCCACAGTGGGGCCGAACGTGCCGACGGGCGTGACGGTGGTGTAGATCACGGGGGCATCTGTCCCAAGGGAGAGCAGGATGGGGTTGAGTCTCGCGGTCCCGTTGAACGATTTGCCGCCCACAAGGTACGTGTAGTGGATTACAGAGGCGGGGATCAGCTGGCTCCCCGTCCCAGTGCCCTTGTACTGAAGGCGATAGACAGGTGTGATGCTCGCTCCCGCCGAAATGGCAGAGGTGGGGACGGTGTAGTTCCCGCTCAGGAACCTGAAGTCCGTTGTATTGTTCCACCAGTTATCGGAGAACGTGACGCTGCTAATCGTTCCCGACGGGGAAAGATTTCTCAGGTTAAGTGTGACAGTAAGGTTGTCGCCGGTCCGTAGAACTCCAACGTCAACCGACCTGTAAGCAAGGAGCTCGACCGGCTGCTCGACGACGGTGGCGTTGATCGTTGAGACCTTCTCGCCTGCGCCCAGGGCGAGGGTGTATGATCCCGAGAAGGGAGACGTGTCGCTCGTCACCGTGGCTCCCTTGTCGTCAGATTGTACTATACCGTCGAGGAACCTCAGCTGAATAACCGAAGAAGAGCTTCGGTTTGAAGCTGTGATGGACGTAAGCGTGCTGGAGAAGTAACCAGATAGGTTTGGCTGGTCTTGCGTGGTCAGAGCGGTGGTCGAGATTGAGCCCAGTACCAGCTCGTGATCAAAGCCCGATGACCCCTTCTGCCCCTCGAGGACGATGAAAGGCGAATTAGTACCCAAGAAGAAAGCGCTGGTCACCGCGTTGGCGAAACCCCCCTCAGACGAGGGGAGGAACTTGAAAAGAGTCGAAGGAATCAGGTCACTAAATGATATCGGGCTGTAGAATGTGTATGTGCCGGTCCCGTTTGAAAAGGACCTGAAAGAAGTCAGAAGGTAGGAGTCCAGTCCGTTAGCCGCGGCAGAAGCATCGCTAAACGAGTCCGAGCCAACAGTAAGGAACAGTCCCTGAGACGGAACGAAGGGGACTGGAAGCAGATTGTAACCACTAGGCCCGAAGATCTGCATGTCTGAGACCCAGTTGGCGGTGCTAATGGCGCTGATGTTGTACCAACTGAGCCCGGGCGAGGACTCCAGCGCCGATAGGTGGCTCGACCCATTGATTCCCGTGAACGTCATCTCCCAAAGGGCAATCGAGCCGGACGTGAAGACCGTCAGCCTCTCCGAATAAGCCCCTTTCGCAGATGCCACCTGCGCCGGGATTGCACAGAGCACCATTAGGGCAACCACGGCGACAGCTAGCAACTGAGAACGTTTCAAGCGAGACGCGGGAGGGCGCTCGGTTCTCACTATAAAACCGTGACTATGCCGCATCTTCAGTTGAAGCCCGAGGATGGTAGGGTGGCAGGCGGCGATATTCAGTCCTGACAGGCAGGTTGGTGCCAGCTCTTGTGGAGTGCTTCTACTTCTTTCTAGTCGACTCTTCGGGGGGGTCGTCTATGCCTCTTTCGTTGAGGACGAAGACCGTGTCCCTCTCAGGGTGGTAGGGGCTGTCAACCATCCTCGCGATGCGATTCTTGGCGGCCTTCCGGAGGTAGATCCTGTAGGTACTTGTGTGTGCGACGACGTGGCCTCCCGTTGGCCTTGTGGGGTCGCCAAAGAACGAATCGGGGGCAGCCTGAACCTGGTTGGTCACGACCACCGCGATGTTGTAGATCTCTGCTGTCCGGAGGAGCTGATGCATGAACCTGTTGAGCCTCTGCTGTCGTTCAGCCAGCGTCCCCCTTCCGAGGAACTCGGCCCTGTAGTGGGCAACAGCGCTATCGAGAATCACGAGCTTCACTTTGTTGGGCTCAATGACCCTTCCCAAATCCTTCACGATGAGCTCCTGATGGGCGCTGTTGTAGGCCCTTGCCACTATTATGCGCGAGAGAATCTTCTCCGAGTCTAGCTCCCTCGTCTCTGCGATTTCTGCAATCCTTTCGGGTCTGAAAGTGCCCTCGGTATCAATGTAGATCGCTCCTGCGTCCAGGCCCCCCTCTCCCTTCGGCTGCTGAACCATCACGCAGAGGGTATGGCAGATTTGACTCTTGCCGGATCCGAATTCACCATAGAATTCTGTCATGGCCCAGGTCTCGATTCCTCCGCCTAGGAGGTCGTCCAGGTTCTTCGAGCCTGTCGAAATCCTGTCTATGGCTTTACGCTTCGCAAGCAGGTCGGCGGCGTTCATAAAATCAGGCTCGAGACGATGCATCTCGACGAGTTTCTTCCGCGCCTTGTTGTTCAGGTCGACGGCCTTTGAAACATCGATGTCAACGGCTTCGGCTATGTCCATGGGGCCCGCGGTGGCGAGATCAAGGATTGTTTCGATGCCAGCGTCCTTCAGCTTCGTCTTGGTAGCCGGGCCGACTCCCGGGAGCGTGTCGAGCTCAAGCTCAGCTTCATCGGTCTCGGTCAATGATTCACGCGAGCTTGTTCGACTAGATAAGTGTGCCCTAGGGAGAGATACGTGAAACTGTCCTGGGGAAGAGGCTCGCGGAACGAATGTGCTTGAGCCCTGCTATCCAGCGGGTGCATCTCTCTACACCGATCCCGAACCCGGTGTGGGGCGGCATCCCGAATTTCCTCAACTCTAAGTACCATGAAAATGACTCGGTCGGGAGGTCTTGACTTGCGATTCTCGACATTAGTTCGTTGTAGTCGTGAATCCTCTGCCCTCCTGTCGCCAGCTCCCCTACTCCCTCAGGGGCGATAAGATCTGCCGACATTGTGACCTTGGGTCTGTCGGGGTAGGTCATGTGATAGAATGAACGGGCGCTGAGGGGATAATCAGTGATAAAGAAGGGGGAGTCTTGGGTGAGGCTGATCGCCCGCTCGGCCTCCGTTGGCAGGTCCTCCCCCCATTCGAACCCCAATCCCTTCCTCTCGGCAAGGGTCCTCGCCTCGTCATAGCTCATCCTCATGAAGGGGAGGTCGGGCTGCTTCAGCTTTCGTCCAAGAATCTTCATCTCCGCCTGACGCCTCTCAAGGACACGCTCCACCATCTTGGACAGGAGCCCCTCTTGGACCTGCATGTTCTCAGGCTGGGTGGAGAACGCCTGCTCCGCTTCTATCATCCAGAATTCGGTCAGATGTTTGGCCGTCTTTGACTTCTCAGCCCGGAAGGCGGGCTGAAAGATCCAAACCTTCTGGAGCGCTGGAAGAGCCGCCTCCTCGTAGAACTGGGCGCTTTGGCTGAGGCTCGCCTTCTTCCCGAAATAGTCGACAGAGAAGAGAGTCGAGCCTCCCTCTACTGCCGCCTGGACGAATGTAGGGGCACTGATTAGTTGGAAGCCGCTCTCTCTGAAGTAGTCGAATGCCGCGCCGATCACCTCTGACCTGATCCTCATGGCCGCAATGGCTTTGGGCCCCCTTATGCTGAGATGTCTCTTGTCGAAAAGAAAACCTGGTGAGCGTGCGGCCGTGCGCGTAATGGGCCAGCTTTCCGCGAGGGACAAGATTTCAAATTCTACGGCTGCAATCTCCTTCCCTCCTGGAGCACGCTTGTCATCTCTGACGTTCCCTTTAACCACGACCGCGGATTCCTTCGTTGCTCCTTTGGCGACATCGTAGGCCTTGTCCGACGCTCCCTTGCGAGCGGAAACCTGAACGTATCCGGTGCCGTCCCTGATGAGCGCGAAGAGCAGCCCGCCGACAGTGTGCTTGCGTGCTACCCAACCCCTTAGCTCGACTTGTGCCGGCGCCCCGCCAGCGAGTACCTCCGCCGCCGTCGAAACCGAGTAAGTCTCTTTCACGGTGAGAGGCTCAACCCGGTCGTGCTAAAAGTGTGATGCGCCTCAATGGTTAAAGGAGCCATGGCGTAGTCGCCTTGAGAATCCCGAGATGCCATCCCCGAGGACAACTATTCTGCGATGGACGGGCAAGGGGAGCCTGGACGATCTGCGGTCTTCCGTCGCGTATGTTCTAGGTCTGGAGGGGGTCGAGGCACGTGTTTCCAAGCTCGGAGATTCCGTGATGATTGTCGGGCCGGAGCCCCTCCGCCTTGCGGCTCTCTTCGGGAACATGCCCGGGGTGTCGTGGGTGGCCGTCGGGCTCACAGCGCGTTCGCTCCGGGAGCTGTCCGCGGCGGCGGCGGAGCTCTCTAGGAGGTATCTCCGGAAGAGGGACCGCTTCTCCGTTGAAACAGAAGGGACGGCCGGTATCTTGGCATCTGACGTCGCGGGTATCGTGACGTCTGCCCTATTGGACGGGGCGAAGGGATCAAGGGTCTCAAGCGAATCCCCCAAGGTTCGGTTCAGGGCCGCGTTCGACGGCCAGGAGGGGATGGTGGGGGTCGAGGCAAGAAGGGGGCAAGGTGGTACACCTACGGGGGACGAGTGGGTCGTATGTTTAGTGTCGGGGGGAATTCACAGCTCGGTCGTTGCATGGGAGGCAGTTCTTCATGGATTCAAGGTCCGGTTGGTCCATGCAAGATCCAGCGAAGCGAGCCTGCGGGCAGTTGCGCGACTTTACTCTGAACTCTCCTATCGCGCAGATCCAAGGGGGTTGAGCCTCGAGGTGCTTGAGGGAGAGTCGGTCGGAGGCGCACTCTCCAGATATGCTGGCTCGTTCAGGGGCAATGTGTTTACAGGATACACACCAGGAGCCCATGAAAGGCAGCTCCCGAACGTTCTAGCCCCTCTCTACCTGATGTCAGAGCAGAGGTTCGCAGAAGAGTTTGAGGCTCTGGGAATCCGGAGTTTCGATGCACCGGGAGACTGGGAGAAGGAACCGGAGGGGGTGCGGACCGCAAGGATGTTTGCAGGCAGGAGGGCCGATGTCAGCGGTGTCCTTGACGGAATGAGGTAACAGAAGTAGACTACTCTCAGCATGACTTGCCGCTCACACTGCAGGTGTCTCGACCCGAACCACTTCGCCCCTTGGTGACACCTCCGCGAAGACCTCGGCCTGGAATGTCTGAACCTTCGTGTCCTCCCTAAGCCAGGAATCAAAAGGCAGGCCCGCCTTCCCGCATGCTTCCGACATGAATGTCTCCTGGTCCCAGCCCTGCTCGGTAGCAACCTGCGGGAGAAAGAGCCCTGACGTGAAGGAGTTGGAGATGATAAGGCCGTCAACGCCGAGTCTGATCTTAGACGGAAGGTCCTGCCGCCTGGATGCATGAATCTCTTGAGGGAGCGTAAGGACGCTTACCTCTACCAAGATTCTTTCAAGTTCCTCCCGCCTGACGGGGAAAGGGAAACGTGGATCTTCGGAAGCGTAAATTGTAACATCCTGAAGAGCCTCCCAGAGGGGCTTGATCGGCTGGGGGTACCCTATGCACCCACGCAGCTGTTTGGCTCCTTCCTCGAGAGTGTTGAGGGTGACGAAGACCCCCCTCTTCTGCGCGAGCACACCTGACCGACGTACCACCCGCTCGCGTGACGCTCCCCTAACATGTGACTCGAGGGTCTCCCTGGCAAGCTTAACAGCCGCCCTGCCTTCGTCCAAGGACAATGGCATCCCTACTTCTGGTCGAGCCGCCTTGCGAGCGACATTAATCTCTTCCAGTGGCTACCTCGCCAGTAAATCTGCGCGCATGACTTGCATTGGAAGAAAAGCCGGTGGCGGCGTTTCACCGAAGGAGGGACCTCTCCCGATATTTCGTGACGCTCGATTGCACGCAGCTCCCCCCCGCAGAGAGAGCATAGAGGGGGGCCCCTCACGAGGCTGACTCCTGCGCCCTTGGCCCGTTGGGCGAGCGAGTTAACCCGCTCTTTGTCCGAATCTCCCACAAGAAGTATCGCCCTGATTCCCTTGGCATCTGCCCGGGCAGCCAGCGACCTGTCGGCCGTCAGGACGATCCGACCCTCAACAACAGCGAGTCTAAGCAGGTCAGAATCATCCCCTGCCTTGTAGTAGACAGCGTCGAAACCAAATGCTCTCAGCTTTCTCGCGAGAGAACCAAGCATCGCATCGACTATGAACTGCGTTCTCCCGTTCGTCTCCTTGGACGGACGGGAGTCCACGAATCCACTATCTTGTGGTCTCTGCCGCCCTGACCGCTTCGTAGAGCCTCCTGGCATGAGGGTCCTTCACGAAGTGCTCCCGAATAGGGGATATTATTTCGTCCAGGGCCTCGCCGACTCCTCTCTTCAAATCAGCCGGATGGAGAGCCCCACTTACGTACGCCTTTTCTAGCTCGTCGGGAGAGAAGAACTCGACGTTCCCCCCGTACTTCTCAGGGCGCTCGATGCTCAGGGACTCCTGCTTGCGGAAGACAATGTACCTTGAGTACTCGACGAGCGCATTCCCCTCCAGGACTCTGGGCGGACAGTAGGCAGAATTCACCTTCCTCATTATCTCCCCGGCACTGTCATGGACAAAGATGGAAGTCTCCGGCTTGCTCTTGCTCATCTTGCTGGAAATTTCAGCGTCCATTGCTCCATTTTCGTCGAATCCTTCTGGCTCCTTCCTGCCCTGCAGGCCGATGAGCATGTGGTGGTGGACGGCCACAGGCTTCTTCCACTTCAGCCTGTCTGCGATTTCTCTTGCTAAAATGTTGGCCCTGCGCTGGTCGACCCCCAGTTGACAGATATCGACATCGAGCCAGAATATGTCAGCGACCTGCATCATTGGATAGAATAGCTGGGCGGTCTGGATTGATTCCTTGGTGGTCCTCCCTGCGATGGTAAGGGCTCGCTGGGCTCTCGCAAGGGTGGAGTTCTGGGCGACCGTGATGACCTTTTTCCAGTACTCTTCCTGCCTCGCTGCGTCGCTGGTCCAGAGCACCTCGACCTTGCTCATGTCCACTCCGGCGGCCTTCCACACCTCGATGAAATACCTCCCCACCTCCCTGATCTTCTGCAGGTCTCCCCCCATCTTGTTGTTGACCCAAGCGAACCAGTCCGCTATCCAGAGCTTCATCCTCACCCCGGCCTTCAACATATCATCTACGAGGATGGGGCGAAGGACCCCGAAAGGGAGGTGCGCCAGCCCGCTCGGCTCGAAGCCGTCGTAGGCGGTGGGGTGTTCCTTGGTCTCGAAAAGAGTGCGAAGTTCCTTTTCGGTGATTATCTCCTCGCCCACTTGACGCACGTGCGCGAGTCGTGTCTCTATGTCCAACTCGGCCCGTAGCCTCTCCTAGTCCTGTTAAAGCCTTCAGGCAGGTCTCTTTGCCCTCGCGAAGGCTGCCACAGCTACGCCGAAGGTCAGTATCGCCAGGCCCTGGTGCGTCGCTACCAGGAGGGCTTCTTCCTCTTGGGCGATGACGACCCCTCCGAGTAGCACCTGAATTACGAGTAGGATCATGGCGGCATAGACCGTCCTCTTCACTACCTTCTCTGCGTCTTTAGCCCGCCAGAATGCTATCGTCGTAAGTAAGAGAAACAACGTCGAGAGAGCCGCAAAGAGCCTATGCGTATACTCCATCACAGGGGCGACCTGCAAAGGCGGGAACAGGCCCCCTAGGCATGTCGGCCAGTCCTGGGGGACACTCGAGCCGCAGGCATTTCCATAATTGGCCACTGTAACATAGGCGCCAACCACAATGGTGGTGAAGAGGGAGGCGGCAGCCAGCAACAGTAGGACAAACTTCGTCTGCACCAACGGGTCCCCTTCTGTGGGGGCCTTTATGGTTCTATGCGTGCTTGACCAGGGCGTCGACCTTTGACTTCAGGACCGAGGAAGGGACGGCCCCGATCACGATATCTTCCACCTTTCCCTTGGAAAAAAACATTACCGTAGGTATGCTCATGATGCCGAACTGCATCGCGAGCTCTTGGTTCGCGTCGGTGTCGACCTTCACGAACTTGACCTTACCATGATATTCCTCGGAGAGCTTGTGGATGACGGGCTCGATAATCTTGCACGGTCCGCACCAGTCCGCGTAGAAATCAACCACGACGGGCTGGTTCGACTTCACGACCTCGTCCTGGAAACTGCTCCCCTGTATCGGCATCACCGTGTCCGCCATTTCGTTCTCTTGATAGGCGCGATTTTTGCCTGCTTATAATTCTGCCTTACCTTTTCCAGGGTTTGGGGTTCGCTTCAGGCTGCCCTCCGGGCAGGAACGTCAGGTTCTGGAAGGGCTTCGGTGAGGGGTGAGACCTTCAGACTGTCCCCAGCAGGGTTGTACGTGACAATCGAGGATTTAGCGATTGATTTCCAGACCAAGTCCTGCAGTCCGAATCTATTGATGTACTCCGAAAGCTCCTCCCCCTTCACCCTCGTCCTTGGGTGACTGGTGATGATCGCGCAGCAATCTTTGTACTCTTCGATGGAGAGGTCATAGGTGCCGATGCGCCTCGCCAGGCCAATTATCTCGTCCTTGTCATAGGTGAGGAGTGGTCGCAGGATTGGAAGTGTGGATCCCGCGTCGAAAGAGGCTATGTTCCACAGAGTTTGCGACGCAGCCTGCGACAGGGAGTCTCCTGTCGAGATGGCAATCGCGTCGAATCTCGGGGAGAGATGCTCGGCGGTCATCCTCATGAACCTCCTGAAGAGGGAGGGTTCGAGATAGGCCGGCACTTGCGTCGTGGCAAGCTGATATTCGGCGAAGGGGACGAGCACCAGCGTGCTCTTTCCTTCATAGGCCGATAGGACCTTTACAAGCTTCGTTATTTTGCTTTCGACCGCGGCCATGGGGGTCGGGGCCAGGTAGAAGTGCAAGTAGACCGGCCTGGTGCCTCTCTTCATTAGAAGCCACGCAGCCACTGGGGAGTCTATCCCCCCTGAGAAAAGGTGCATCGCACGGCCTGCCGTACCGAGGGGGAGCCCACCGAGTCCCTTCGTCTTTGCAGAGTAGACAAGTGCCTTTCCTCTTACGATATCCACGTGAACCGAGAGGTCAGGATGTGAGAGATCGACGGTCTTTCCTGTCGCCTTTATCACCTCCGCCCCCAGCCTAGCTCCCAGTTCCTGGGAGTGGATGGGGAACGCTTTGTCAACGCGACGCACGGATATCCTGAAGGTGCCCGCAACCGAAGGGGCGGAAGATGCTAGGACGCCATCGAGGATGCTGGGATACTCAGCTGGTAAGTACTTTACCGGAGCGAACCATGTGATTCCGAACACCCTCGAGAGCCTTTCTGCGACTTGGTGCTCCTCGGCAGCTGCTTCTATGATGAACCTCCCCTCTGAATAGGTGATGGTGTGCTCCAGGCCTGCGAGCACCCTGTTCAAACCTCTCCTGACAGCTCTTACGAACTCAGGCCTGTTGTTCCCCTTGAGGGCAACTTCGGAGTAGTGGGCGACGAAGATCATGGACGATTTGGTCTCCCCAGCGATCGTCAACCGGAGAAAAAGCTTGCCGTCGCTCCCTCAGCCGTGAAGCACCGCGGCCGCCATGGCGGCAAGGAAGACCACCGCCAGGTAAGGGCTTGAGAATTTGAAAGCCAGCCAGGCGTTCGACTTCGTGGGTTTCCTCAAGAGCTTGATGTTGGTCCAAAGAAGTAGCACCCCGAACACCGCCGCGACCCCCAAGTATACGAAGAGACCCAACCCTGAAAGGTAGAAGGCCAGGAGGAGGCTGACAGGTATCAGAAGGAGGGTGTTGACTACGATGTATCTAGAGGCGGCTTGGGGACCCACCACCGACGGAAGCATGGGTACTCCCACGGCAGAATAGTCTTCCTCGGTGATCACAGCCAGTGACCAGAAGTGACTGGGAGTCCAAACGAATACGAGGGCCCCAAGGATCCAACCAACCGCTGCCCCGCTCCAGGTTACGGCGTACCATCCCGCGAGAGCGGCACAGCTCCCAGCGAATCCACCGAGGACGATGTTCCAGCTCGTACGGGGTTTCAGAAGGAGCGTGTACACGGGGACGTAGATGAAAGCCCCTAGGGCGATGAAAAACGTGCCCAGCACGTTCAGTGTTAAAGAGGCCACGATAACGCCAAGCACGACGAGACCAAGACCGAGCGCCAACGCATTCCTAGGGGGGACGATTCTTCCCGAGGGCAAAGGCCTGCCCATCGTCCTTTTCATCTTCGCGTCCATTCCCATTTCCAAGTAGCTGTTGAGTGCTAGGGCTCCCGCTGACGCTGTGGCTCCCCCGACCAGGACCCCGATGAGGACAGAAGGTGATGGTATCGTTCTTGCTGCCACAACTGACGACCCAAGAGCAGCCATAAGGAGCAGAGGGACGATTTTCGGTTTGGTCAGAGCAAAATAGTCTGAGAATGCCAATAGAAGTACTCCGATTTGTAGTCGCCCACCCTTGGATGTATTTTAGTCATGCGCGGAGCCGCCGGATGAGACGTGTTCTTTCTACCGGCTACACCTGTCCCGCGAAGAACAATTTTAAGGCGGGCAAGCGCCTGTAAAGGTGAAGTGCAGAGCCGGTTACCCACCAGCCCTTATTTGGTTCTTGGCGCGCTGCTTTTTGTCGCCGGTTGTGTCTGGGTAGCTCTTGATTCGGTAGCATGGTACGCCGGTCAGAACATCTACGGCCTGTACGACCAGGAGTCGATCCTCGGGCTTGTGCAGAGGTACTATCTGGCCGAGGCCCTTGCCATCTGCGTCGTCCTTGCCGGGGCTTGGCTGACCTACCGCGGGATAAAGGGGTGGAGAGCAAATGACAACCCTGACTCGGTCCGGTTCATGATTGCGGATGCGCTTTCGACGCGGAGGGACATGAGGATAGGTTTCGCCGCGGCGCTATTGTACGCTCTGGTCTACCTCTTCGTTTCGGGCATAATTGTTTTCCAGCCCGGAGCAAACGCCGGAGCTTGGATTGGTTATTCCCCTCTGAGCTGGAATGTAGCAGCCTGCTGCGGCTCCGTGGGGACCGTTCCTGCCCTAATCTTCTACCTTGCCCCCCAGGCGCACCTCGCCCTCCAGATCCTTCCCCTTGATGCCCTCTTTGTGGTAGTCGTCCCGATACTCGTCGGGTTCAACGTTACGGTCGCGGCACACTCGGTGAGGAACAAAGTAGTGAGGAGGAACGTCGGATGGATGAGCACTCTAGGGATTCTGACCGGGCTCTTCACGGGATGCCCCACGTGCGCGGGGCTTTTCCTTGCGAGTGCCTTCGGCGGACTCGGGGCCACTTCACTCGCCGTAGCCCTGGCGCCGTATCAGATGCTTTTCGTCGTGGTAAGCATCCCTCTCCTCGCCACAAGCCCGTTTCTGATTGCCCTAAATGCAAGGAGGGCGGTGCGCGCAGCGTGCCCAGTTCCCGTTCCTGCCATCTCGCCGGTTTGACCCACGCTTCTGACGAACAGAGACGCCGCGCCTCACCCTCCCAGACCTCACCTTCAGGCCGGCTAGGACCAGCCCTACGACCAAAAGAGCGATGGCCACGGCGGCAACAGCCAACCAGTACCGGAACCCCGGGGGGACTGTGACCACGAGGACGGTGCTTGATATCAGCCCGCTAGACGAGGATGTCCCTCCCACTGTGATGTAGTAGACCCCGGACGCGAGTCCGGAGGAGGTGAGGCTAAGGGTCGCGGTTCCACCATGCCCTCCTGGAGTCAGGGACCCAGGGGCGAATGTCGCGGTCAGGTTCGCTAGCGCGCCATCGAACGATACCCCCTCTGCCCCGAGACTCAGATTTCCAATCCCCATGCCCGTCCCAGCGACGGCAAGCGAGACAGTGGCAGTCCCAGAAGTGCCGAGGGTAATAGCGCCCGGCTGCAGAGAGATATCGAATGGCACAGTGGTACCCAAGGGAATCAACTCCCCTATGGCGTTGCCGAAGTTCTCGGTGAACCAGACCGTACCATTTGCCCCCATGGCCAGGTATAGAGTCCCCGCAATCTCGGCCTTGCAACAGGGTACAGGATACTCCTCCATGGAGCCCGTCGCAGGGTCGAACTCGGCGATTCTGTTTCCATAGTGCTCTGCCACCCAAACGAGGCCCGAGGAGTCCACGGCAATCCCGTTGGGGAGTGCCTGGGTGTAAAGGCTCGACGATGGCCGTGTGGTGAAGTACTTCGTCAGAGTCTTGGATGCGATATCGTAGCGGTCGAAGGAGCCGGCGCCGTGCTCGGTGACCCAGAGCGAATCACCATCGGGAGAGAACGCAATCTGGCTTGGCACGGCGAGACTGGTTAACACTTTGCCCGCGGGAAGAAGCGGATTGACTATGGAGGTGAGGTAGGTGCCGTTCAGAGGGGCGAACTCCTCGATTCCGTCTGTGGTGCCGGGCCTCAGCTGGCTGGTGGTGGCGTAGCCGAGCATCCCCGAGTCGGCGGCGGTGAACCAGAAGTTCCCTGACCTGTCGAAAAGGATTTGCAGGGGGGCAGAGAAAGCGATCGGGAGGTCGAACTGTTTGAGAATCCCTAGCGATGGGACGTATTCGTCTATCTGGTTGGAGAACTCGCATGTCACCCAGATCGATCCGTTCCCCTGTGGGGTTACGCCGATGGGGCCACAGCCGATACCGTCGGGGGCGGGGGGGATGGTGACCTCCTTGATGGAGCCGTTCTCCGGCGAGAGCACCGCAAGCCCATTGGTGCTGAGCTCGGCGAACCAGACTTCCCCAGCAGAGTCTACGGCGATCCCTTCAGGAAGGGCGTTTTGTGTGGGAATCTGGAACTCTGAGAACGATTTGGACGAAGGGTCGTAGCTACCTACCTGGTTACTCCCCTGTTCTACAAACCAGATTCTGCCCGAGTGGTCGGAAGCGATCTGGCTAGGACCGGTTGACCCTGTGGGAAGCGGGTTTTGAGCCACAGAGTAGAGCGGCAGTCCCCCAATCGCCTGTGAGGCTGCGGGAGTGACCAAGGCCGGAGAAACGGCCACCACCAGGAGCGCCCAGATTGCAAGCGCGGAAAGCCCCCTTCGCACATCTATTCCCCGGAAGAGCGCCAGTCACTGCTATGGGCCAGATTTAAGACGAATTGGAAGTGGAAGTACACGCTGCTGAGTGAGTGTTGCAGTAGGTGTTCGGGAGGACAATCAGGTAGCCGAACATGCCGTTGGAAACGTGGTAGTAGCAGTAGAACTCGAAGGTTCCTGGAATGGACGCGCGGAACGACGCTATGCTCCAAACGGCGTCGTAGGTCGCGTCCTCATGGATAAAGTGGAACTGATTGTCGACGGGAATCTGTTCTGGGGTATATGGCGGCAGGGGAGACGAGGCAGGATTCGGATTTATCGGGACTTTGTATACCCCACCCGGCGCCAGAAGGCTCGAACCAGA
>Ga0187770_10000095_pt1 | contig 38741 bp, 31 predicted proteins | sample 0116_SJ02_MP02_2_FD_133154 | JGI IMG/M metagenome (GOLD analysis project Ga0187770, IMG submission 133154) | Tropical peat soil microbial communities from peatlands in Department of Meta, Colombia - 0116_SJ02_MP02_20_MG | ecosystem: Environmental > Terrestrial > Soil > Wetlands > Peat | place...
GATGCAGGCGTATGCGCCTACGGTACCAGCGCGAAGCAGTTTGCGTTCATGGTGCGCTATGGCATGACGCCCATGCAGGCGATTCAGGCGGCGACAACTTCCGCAGCGGACCTGCTGGGCCGAGCCGGCGAAATCGGTTCCATCAAGCCAGGAAAATATGCAGACATCATTGCCGTTTCGGGTGACCCCATCGCGAACATTCAGGTTCTAGAGCAGGTCCGCTTCGTCATGAAAGACGGCAAGATCTACAAGCGGGAGTGACAACCCGTTCTTCTCCCGTTGTGCACCCCCACGTTTTCTCGTGTGAAGGATTTACTGATGATCGCGCGGAATCGTCTCCTGCCAGGTCTTGGACTTGAACATTTGCCCATCCTTGAGCAGTTCGCGCGTGTAAGTGTAGTAGAAATTCTTCTGATCGGTCGTGAGCAGAAGATGGCCACGCCAGGTGAGTGTGCGGCCCTTCAGAGCAAAGACGCTCTCTGCTTCCCCGCGTACTGAGCAAGTTTCCGGATGAGCGTCGTCGGCCTCGTAGGTAAGGCTCTCGAAGTCATTTTCCGTGCCCCACGGAAACTCGTATCCATCCTTGCCTTTCCAGTGCACCGTGGTTTTCTGGTGCGCTTCGTCGCGCTCGACCGTCCATTCGCCGGGCCAGGGAAATCCTTCGCTCTTGATGTCCGTTCGTTCTTCGGAGGGTTGCGGCGGAGAGAATTCGGGCGCGGGTTCGCCGTGCACTGGAACGACGGGCAGCACGAGCCGCGATCCGCTACTGCTACCTAATTCGAGCGACGTCGTCATTGCGTAGGGTGTGGGGAGCATCATCGGCCACAAGGCATTGGAGACCGCGATACGAATGCGATGGCCTTTGGGAAAGACCCACGACGTCAGGTGCATCTCGATGTCTAAGGGATAAACTTTGTCCGGCTCCAGATCGCGCGGGTCGCTCGTCGATTCGCGCTGCGCTCCGTTGATTCCTGCGCCTGTGATCTGCGTGACCGTGCCGTCGGGGCCGACATCGGAAAGTCGCGCGAACCAGTTCGCGAGAGGCGCCGTGGCTGAAGCCTGCAAGAAAGCATGAGGACGGCCAAGAATTGCCAGTTCATTCTCAAGCGGCGCGGAATCGTAGACCAGGCTGAACGCATCCACCGGCCGCACATCGCTCAACAACTCTCCCCACCAGAAACCGGCTTCGACGCCAACGCTGGGAACATATTTCAGCTGATGCCGGCTTGCAGGTCCGGAGAAATCGGCAAGGGTGTGGTTCGGTTGCAGAAACAAGGTTGTATTCGTTGCGGCTTTCGGTGGCCACACGTCCTCGCGTCGCCATTCGCCGGGCACTGCTTGAAGATTCGGATCGGGTGGATGCCAGTGCTGCATGTAGATCACGAGCCGTGGATCCTGCAGCACTCCGGTGTCGCGTCCTTTCAGCCAGTAATCGAACCAGCGCACGGCTTGATCACGCCACTCCACTCTCGGTCCGAAATCAGGGTCATTCGGGAAGGAATGATTCCACGGGCCAACGATCGCTTTGATTGGCGCCTTCGACTTCATCAGCATGTCGGCAACGTTATCGCGATAGCCGTCCTGTAGGCCGCCGATCAGGAAGGTCGGAGTCGTGATTTCGTTCAGCGGACGCACGCGATCGCGCCAGAACGGCCCATCCTGTTGGTGCTTAAGGTAAAGCAGCGACCATGGCGGCGAGTTAAACCGTGGCATAAGAGTTTTCTCGTCGAGCGAATAATCTGGAGCACCGACCCAGCCCTCCGCCATGTCCATGTTCAATTCGAATTCGTCAATGTGGGCAATCCCGTCCACGTAGTGAACGTCATCGTGAAACAACTCTGATGTGGCGTGGATCGCGAGAATTGCCTTCAGCCCCGGAGCATGCCGCATCGCCATTTGCAGCGCGTTAAATCCGCCCCAGGAAATGCCGAACATGCCGACGTTCCCGTTCGACCAGGACTGATGCGCCAGCCATGCGATGACCTGTTCGCCATCCACCTGCTCCTGTTCTGAATACTCGCGCTCTGGCGCAACTCCCTCGCTCGCGCCGAAGCCACGGATATCGACGCGAACACTGACGTAGCCACGCCGGGTGAAATATGTGTGCCGGGGATAATCGCCGGCAGCCGTGCCGTCATCTTTGCGATAGGGCAGGTATTCGAGGAGTGCCGGAAATTTGTCGCCCGGCTTGGCTCCATCCGGCAGGTACAGCGTCGCAGCGAGACGTACGCCGTCCTTCATAGGGATCCACGCCTGCTCCATTCGCACTCCATAAATGGGCGGTGATGGCGGTTCGCTGGCAAACAGATATGAAGGGAAGATGAAGAGGAAGAACAATATCGAAACTGTCTTTGCCGACCGCAAGTTTTCTGGTTGTAGGTGTGCTCTCAACTGGCTCACTCCTGTTCGCGGCGCAAGGCGCGGACATCGATTCCGAGTTGCTCCGCTTTCTTATACAGGTGACTGCGTTCCAGCCCAAGAGCTTTCGCGGCCAGACTCACGTTGTTGTGGCTGCGCTTCAGTTCCGCCAGAATCACTTCGCGTTCGAATAACTGCACGCGGTCGGCAAGTGCGCCAGACCCAATCGCAAACGAAGCCGGCATTCCGGAGACTGCTTTAGGCAGGGCAAGTTGAACCGTCGCCAAATCGACCTGACCTTCGGTGGCGAGCAGCATCAGCCGTTCCACCATGTTGCGCAGTTCACGAACGTTGCCCGGCCACGAGTGCGCCTCCAGCGCCCTCATCGCTTCTGCCGTGAACGGAACGGCTTTCCAACCATTCTGCGCGCATACCTGCGCCGCAAAATGTTCGACCAGTGCGGGAATGTCCTCGCGCCGTTCCCGCAATGGAGGAAGCACGAGTGGAAAGACGTAGATGCGGTGAAACAGATCCTGGCGGAATTTTTCTTCCCGAACACGCGCCTCAAGATCGCGGTGCGTGGCCACGATTACGCGCACGTCGACGGCGATCGGCTTGTCGCCGCCGATGCGTTCGACCTCACCCTCTTCCAGCACGCGCAGCAGCTTGGCCTGCATGTTCAGCGGCATGTCACCGATCTCATCCAGAAAAATCGTCCCCCGATCTGCTTGCTCGAATTTTCCGACGTGGCGTCCGGATGCCCCGGTGAACGAGCCCTTCTCATGCCCGAAAAGTTCCGACTCGATCAACTCCGCGGGGACGGCCGCGCAATTCAGCGTCACGAACGGCCCGGCTGAGCGGGTGCTTCGGTCGTGGATGGTCCGCGCGACTAATTCCTTGCCCGTGCCGGTTTCGCCGAGAATGCACACTCGCGACTCGCTGGCTGCTACGCGCTCCAGTTGTGCCATTACGCGGCGCATGGCGTCGCCGTGCCAGACGATCTCGTGCTTGCCGAGGCGCTGGCGCAGTTGCCGGTTCTCACTCTCGAGGCGCTGTAACTTGAGCGCATTCTCTACCGTGAGCAGCAGTTTGTCGGTGGAGATGGGCTTTTCGAGAAAATCGAGCGCACCAAGCCGGGTAGCGCGCACCGCCATTTCGATGTGCGCCTGTCCCGACATCATGACCACGGGCGCCGCGACCCCCTGCTGCTTCAGTTCTTCGAGCAGCGTGAGCCCGTCCTTGCCGGGCATGACTACATCGGAGAAGATCAGGTCGAACTTCTGCTTCTTCGCCAACTCCAAAGCCTTCGCCGCGTCGTCGCAGACCGTGGCTTCATGTCCGGCCAGGCGGAAGGCGCGTGACAGCGACGCCAGAGTATTCGCTTCATCATCCACGACGAGTAGATGTGCTTTGGATGGCAACTGCCCTCCTGCTTTATTTCGATCCGCCGTTCTGAACATCACTGCCCACTGACGCCCCCTCGCTCAAGCCCTCAATGCTTCGCGGCAATTCGATCACGAATGTTGTCCCTTTTTCCGGCTGGCTCTGCACGCTGATTCTTCCTCCATGATCACTTACCACCGACTGCACGATTGCGAGTCCGAGACCCGTTCCGTGCTGTTTACTCGTGTAGTAGGGAGTAAAGATGCGTTCGCACTCCTCGCGCGTCAGCCCCGAACCGGTGTCGGCGACTTCGATGATCGCTTTCGAATTGTCGCCGCGGCTGCGCAGCGTGAGCGTTCCGCCGTTCGGCATTGCGTCCATGGCATTGAGCACCAGATTCGAAACCGCGCGGTGCAATAATTCCGGATCGGCCATGATCGGGTCAAGGGTTTCGTCGAGCTGGAGTCGGCACGCTATCGGCGGGCGTCCGGGAGCCTCGAGTTGTGCCTGATGCAACTGCGCGACTCCACGCAGCAGGTCGTTAAGTGGCACGGGCTGCAACTGAGGATGCGGCATCTTCGAAAATTCGCTGAATCGACCGATGATTGCCTTCAGGTTCGCGATCTCCGACAGCAGCGTGCGCGAGCTTTCCTGGAACATTTCGTCGAATTGCTGCGGGCTTTGCGAGCGGGCCCGAATCAGATTTTCCACCGTGAGCTGAAGCGGAAATAGTGGATTCTTGAGTTCATGCGCCAAACGCCGCGCCAGTTCGCGCCAGGCGGCGACGCGCTCGGCCTGCACCAAACGCTCTTTCTGTTCGAGCAGTTGGCTCGTCATGCGATTGAACGACTCGGCGAGTTGTGAGAGTTCGTCGTGGCCTCGCATTTCGACCCGCGCGTCCCAATTGCCCTGCGCAACCTCTTGTGCCGCACGCGCCAACTGTTCCACGGGACGTGTTACGCGCGCTGCGACCCAACTGCTGAACAGAATCGCGAGCACAATTCCGCCGCCGCCCACGAGCAGGGCCGACGCTCCGATGCGCGACTTCAACTCCACATACGACTGACGCGAGTGGCCGATGAGCAGGATTCCCAGAAGCGGCCCGCCCTTGTCGGTTTCGTCTTTTGCCGATCCAGCCTTTGCTAGTCCGCGCAACGGAATCGCGTGAAAGACTTCGTCCTCCGCCCGATTCGAAGACCACTGAATCACTCCCGTCATTTCCTGTTGATACCGCAGCACGGCGTCAATGAGCGGAGCAAGCTTTTCAGCAGGATGTGCTGTGTCAGCAGTTCCCGATGACGGATCCAGCAGCATGTCGGCTGAAAAATGATCGCCGCGATTCTGGTAAAGCAGTGCCCTCATGTCCGCGGGCAAATCGAGAGCGGTCAGGAAATTCTTGTCCAGGCGCCGTCCCCCGATGGCATATACCTTGTGCTCGCCAGCCCCGACAGCATGAGCGGCAAACAGACCGAGAGTGCTGGAATCCTGCATCTCTTCAAGTTTGAGAAACGCCTGCTGCTGGCCGGCCGTCGCCAGGACGTCGAACGCATTTTCTAAATACCCGAACTTGGCCGGCCACTGGGCCGAAGAAATGATGATTCCTCGACCGTCAACGAATTCGAGGAAGTCGAGTTGATAGTTCTCTGCCAGCGAGCGTGCCAGATCAAAGTACGCGGCAGCATCGGAAGGCGCGCGATCGATTGCGGTCTCCATGCGAGTTATCTGCTCCGACGCTGCGATGGTCTGCACGCGTCGAACGACTTCTTCACCCTGCCGGTTGAACTCGCGCTGAAATTGAGCCAGCAAAGCCGCGGTTCGTTGATCCTCACTCTTTTCGAATGCACGGCGTGTCAGCGCCAGCACCAGCCCCGCGACTGCGGCGACGGATACGCAGATCGTCAGCGCAAACACCGCCAGCAGCTTGCGCCGGATCATGGCTTGCCACTCCCCATCCAGGCGTCGCCCAGGTTCAGGCTTCCATTCGCCCGCACCACCCAGTTCTTCAAGGAAGTTGAGGCCGCGTACGATGCCGGCAAGTGAACCAGCGGAATGACGCGTTGCATGGCCAGCACCGACTGTTCCGTTGCATAAAGGTCTTCGATCGAAATGCTTCCGCGGCTCGGAACAGAAGCTCCAACTGCTGTCGCGATGTTCGCCAGAGCGATCCACGGATCAACAGAAGTAAGCGCAATTCGCACCAAGCGCACATCCGCGGTCGCAGCCGGAGTGGGCCGCAGGGAGAGCCCAGCATCTTTCGCATTCAGCGCGATGCGCTCGGCGATCAATCGAGCCAGCGGGTCATTGCCATCGTAGCCCAGCGTCCACGTGGCGGCACTGCGCACCTGTTCCCGCTCGCGACGCGCCCGCGACAAATCGGCTTCGGTTGGAAAGACAAATTCATAGCCGCTGATCCAAGTTGGAAGTACGCCGCCTGCCGACTGTCCGGCGCCCTGCAGCAGCACACTGCGAATTGACCCGCGATCCACGCTCAGCGCGAGCGCGTCGCGCAGGAGTTTTTCGTCTGGTGACTGTACGTCGCGAGCGAATACTAAGGTCAGCAATTCGACCGGAGCGGAGCTCGCGAGCCGGCGTCCTTCGAGCGATACCCGATGCGCCTGTTCTGCTCCCACCTCGACCAGATCCGTGCGGCCCGACTCCAGCGCCAACATTTGATCGCGCTCACTCTTGCCCATTTCAACTTCAATCGCGTCAAGAAACGGTCGCCCGCGCCAGTGCATTTCTTCCGCGGCCAGCGCTAGTGTTTTCCCCGGCTGCCAGTCCACGATGTGAAACGGCCCGGTTCCGCTGGTCCGGCCGTCGTCGTTTCTCTTCACAATCGCATTCCTTGGCAACGCGAGTTCTGCCGGCAATTCCGGATTCGAGGTCTCCAATTCGAGGATGACTAAATCTCCGTCCGCAGACACCTTCCACGCAGGATTCGCCGCACGCAGGGATGTTGCCGCCGCCTCCGCAGTCAGCGGCGTGCCGTCGTGAAACTTCACTCCGTGACGCAATCGGAACTGCCAACGCTGATTACCGGGGGCACTTTGCCAGGATGTCGCCAAAGAAGGCTGCAGGCGCCCGTGCTCATCGTTGGTGACCAGCGTGTCGAACATCAGCATCGAGAGGTTGCGACGCGCAAACGAATCCGCCTGGGTTGCATCTGCTGGATCGATGGACGTTGGCGTTGCGTGCATCGCGACACGCAGCCTGCCCCCGTACTGCGGCCGCGTCTCCGCGCTTGCCGCCAGCGCTGCAACCAGCAGGCTACTGACTGCAAGACAACACCAAACGAAAAGCTTCATAGGTCCCTGTCTCTCGATTTCTTGATACTGCGACGGCCGAGTCGCCTCTGGATTCCGTCCATATCGCCGTAACCGGGCCCGAGAACTCGACGGCGGCGCTAACTGCGACGGGATCGCGATCGGGAAATTCAAACGCTCGAACCGAATCTCCAGCGTCATTCGCGGAGGCCGTGGCCAACACCTGCCAGCCCGCGCCGCACGAAGTTTTCACGCTGGTCAGGTCGCTGCCCCATCCGAGCTTCGCAGTCTGGTCGCTTATGCCGTCGATCAGGTGCACCTGACCATCGGTCGCGGCGAAGAGCCAAAGCGTGTACTTATCGCGCGGCAGCGGTGCGGCGGAATAAAACTTGGGCGCAGTCGTGAATTTGCCGATAGCGGGAGTCAGCGCGCCGGTGAAAAAGTTCCGCGTCGGTGCAAAGAAGGCTTTCATCTGAGGGGGGCTTGCGCTAGGCACGACGGCCGGAACAGAAGCAGAAGACCCGGCACCGGGAAAAACGGGTGAAGCCACTCCGTTCTGCGTTCCGGCGGTCAAAGGCCAAGGGTCGTCGCTTTCGCGACAAGTGAGCGTCAACGGCGATGTTGCCGCACTGCGGCAGAACACACCGGGGAGAAAAACGTCGAGAAGGTGATCCCGCGATGGAATGAGGCGCCCCCGCAAATCTCGCGGCCACGGCCTGGCATGAACAATCGGCAGCGCCTGCTCCTGCTGCCACTTCTCCGACTGCATCCGGTAGAGAGAGACTTTTTCCGGATCGAGAACTGCGACATGAATTGGCGCAGCATTCTCTTCCAGGACGGCTACGTCAAGAATGGGATCTTCCTGCGACCACAACGGGATTCTTCGCAGGGTGAGCGGCATGGAATCACGCGCGGCACTCGAGCCCTCCGGGCGCACCGCCGAAACCACCACGACTGTGCCTTCGCCCGCAGCCTGGTGAATCTGAGCCACCCAGACGTACGATGCTGCATTTTCCGAAAGCGAGATGCTGACTGTCGCTGAGGCCTGTTCGGCCTGCACAAAACGGAGACCGAGCCTTTCCAGCGCATCGCGCAGGCCGTTCTGAATGATCTCCTGATCGCGCCTTCCGAGCGAAGAGTGATTCTCCACCGTAACTGCCGCCGCGCCCGGTCCCGTCGCGGCCACGATCTTGCGCGCGAGTTGCTCCTCAGGCACGCTCCAGTCGGCGGCTTGCGCGGGTATCGCGGACGCGATAACGACCGCGATCAGGAAGAAGAATAGGGGCAGAATCCCTGGCTGCGCTGACCGGGTCGGGCGGTTCACCATGTTCAAAATGACCTTTGGGATGGCCGAATTATAAACCGGCGCGCGCACGAGTCCGGCCTCCTACCTCTGTACTGTTTGGACACCGTGATTCTCATTGCGGGTGCCCCACTTCTGGCGTCTGTTGCCAGAAAGCCAGCTCTGAGCCTGTCGAAGGGCGGGGATTTGTTACTGCGGTCGTTCTTCCTGCTGCTCCGTCTGACCGGCCGCCGCGTTCGCCATGTTCATACTCTTCAGCACATCGTTCATGAAGAACTTGCCGTCGGCGGGAACCATCATGATCTGCAACTTGTCGGACAGGCGCTCGGCCACGATTTTGTTAATCAGCAGCGGATTCTGTTTCAGAATCGCCGCCTCGCTCTGCAGCCGTTCCGCATCGGCCGCCGCGGTCACCCGAATGCGATCGGCTTCGGCCTCGGCCAGCAACTTCCGCCGCTCGGTCTCAGCTTTGCTGTCAATCACCTTGGCCTGCGCCGCAGCTTCCGCATTCTGGATGGTCGCTTCCTTGCGTGCTTCGGCCTCTAGCTTGCTCTGCTGAATCTGTTTTTCTTTCAGCGGAAGGGTGTATTGCATGGCGTCCGATTCACCCTTGGCCTGCAGAACGTGCACTTGCGCTTCACCCTCGGCCTGCTTGATCTGCTGGACCTTGGTGGCCTCGGCTTCCAGCTCCGCGATCTTGACCTGTTTCTGTTTGAGCTCGGTCTCCACGCTCATCCGATCGTTTTCCTGCTCTTTCAACAGCAGTGTTTCCAGGCCCTTGGCATACTCTTCCGGCAACTGGATGTCGCGCAGCATGACTTCCTTCACCACGATGCCATCGGCCGCCAGTTTTTGTGTGATCAGGCCCGCAGCGCGCTGCCGGACCTCCTCGCGCTTCGCTGAAAAGACATCGCGCACCGTGTAATTGGGCACGAGTTCGCGCCACACGCTGGCCACGACTGGCGGAACGATTTCCTTCTCCACCGGCCGGGGCAAATTGCTCTGGATGTAGTCGAGGTGCTTGGGATCGAGCCGGTAGCGTACCGTGATAGCGAGGCCGAGCGTGAGTCCCTCCTTGGCTTGAACGTCGAGCAACTGTGACTTGCCCGCGACATTCGCGGCGGCATTCTTTCCGTCTTCGGAAACTCCCGTAGTGAACACCTGATCGCGCGTGTCGAACAGCGCGACATCTTCAACGAGCGGCGTTACGAAATGCACGCCGGGATAGAGAGTTCCTGGCAACGTGCCGCTGGTCTGGCTGATCCGGACTCCGGCCATGCCGCTGGGAACGACCACAATGCTGAACGCCAAGAGAATCGGTCCCCAAGCGAGCAAAACCAGCGCCAGCGATGTGCGCCAGCGCCACTGCGGAAGCGGCGGCAGCTGTCCCGCACCAGGTGTGGCCAGCGCTCTCCGGTACAACAGTTCGCGATACAGGTCATGGCCCAGGATGCTAAAAGCTGCGAGCATCATCCCGAGGCCACCGGCAATCAGCAAATACTTCAACGCCAGCATCGTCGTTCTCCTTTTCTGTTCTCTTGGGGGACCTACCTACCGCTCGCGCCCTACTTTCACCGCGACAACCTGCGGAGACAGCTTTCCCGAGGTCAACCCGCCCGCAGCCCGCCTTCCCGAAGCAAACAACAGGCGGAACACTTGTCCGAAAATGATCTCCTCCACCAGCAGCGCCACCGCCAACGAAAAGACCATCCCCGCCACTACCGCCATGAACGTGATTGCCATTTGCATGATGCCCTCCTGCGGGTCTCGACGCCTGCTTACTTGCAGGCACCCTTGCTGATGGCAGGATTGGAACCAAAGGCTATCTGAGTGAAAACAATTAGCTTAGGCTAAACTGGAAAGGAAGATTCCGTATCTGGGCAGGCACAGTGTGTCCTTGAGCACACAGTCTTGTGCCCCTTGCTGAGCGGTTCTTGGAAAGAAAAGACAAGCCCCGTTTCGTTCTGAGCCTTCAAGCGCCCGGCTCCTGCCGTCTGGGGTAACGGCTTGTGGGGTTCTGTGGGTGGAGCCGGGCGATCCTATGACTAGAAGGCCTAATTCAATTGTGGCTATTTAAGTCTTATTACCTTGGCATTTCTGTGACAGCCGTCACAGTTCTGCGTGATTTGCATCATCATCGAAGTTGAAGCAGAGGGCACCGTTCAAAGAAAAAACTTACGCTAACAGAGCTATTTTTCCCGCTGACGCACAGCCGACTGTGACCGAAATCACGGCCTCTCCGAGTTCCGCCTCCTACACTGCTGTTCGAGCAAGCGTGCGGGGCTATCCCAAGCGCACATTTCAATCTGGAGACCGACTGACCATGGCCTACATAATTACTGATACGTGCATCAAAGATTCTCTTTGCGTCGAGGTCTGCCCCACCGACTGCATCCATCCTAAACAGGACGAGCCCGACTTCGAAGCGGCCACTCAGATGTATGTGGATCCCGAGGGCTGCATTGACTGCGGCGCCTGCATTCCGGCCTGCACTTCAGATTCGATCCACGCCCTGGAAGATGTGCCCGAGGAGAAGAAGGAGTTCATCGAGAAGAACGCCGGGTACTACAAGAAGTAGGTTTCATCAGCCGGAAGTTGCCCTTGGGCAACCTCCGGAGGTGCAGTCTCCCGCCCTTCGAAAACTGAGAGGGGCGGGTCTGCATTGGGCGACCGGAAGGTTTGACTTGCGGCTCGCGTGCTCGCTATTGTTGCGCGCATGAACGTCGTCAAGGCAAGCCGCCAGTTTGAAGATTGGCTGGGCCACCGCACCGGTCTGGTCAAGAAGGATCTCCGCCTAAAACACCAAAACATGAAGGTGGCGGTATTTCCTTTTCTGCGCGCCTCCTACTATCGCTGGGCACAGGTGTGGCCCAAGGTCTGTCCCGAGCTGACTGGAGCGCCACAGGTCCTGGCTGTGGGCGACTTGCATGTCGAGAACTTCGGCAGCTGGCGCGACGTAGAAGGGCGGCTGATCTGGGGTGTCAACGACTTCGACGAGGCCTTTCCCATGGCCTACGCGAATGACCTCGTCCGTCTGGCGGTGAGCGCTCACCTGGCCTGCGAGGCTGGACGCCTGCAGCTCAAGCACACAGATATCTGCGACGCTATCCTTGACGGCTATCGCGAAAGCCTGCTGGAGCACGGCAGACCGTTCGTCCTCGTGGAGACCCATACCTGGTTGCGGCAGATTGCCGAGAGCGAATTGCGCGACCCAGTGCGCTTCTGGGCGAAGATGGATGCCCTTCCGACTTTGAAAGACCCAGCGCCGATCAGCGCCATTGACGCCATCGAGCACCTCATGCCCGCGCGTGACCTCCAGTATCGTTTGGCGCACCGCGTCGCGGGTCTGGGGAGCCTTGGGCATGCCCGCTACGTAGCTATCGCCGATTGGAATGGGGCGCGCATTGCCCGCGAGGCCAAAGCACTGGTCTCATCCGCCAGCTACTGGGCCATGGATCACAGCGGGCCTTCGGAAATTCTCTATCAGGCGATCATCAGCCGTGCCGTCCGCTGCCTCGACCCTTTTGTCCAGCTGCGCGGACGCTGGATTGTGCGCCGCCTCAGCCCGCATTGCTCACGCATCGAACTGGCCGACCTGAAGGCACAAGGCGAAGAACTCCGGCTGCTTCATGCCATGGGCTGGGAGACGGCGAATATTCATCTGGGGACGAAGGCCGCGCGCAAATCCATCCTGCGCCACATGGAAAAGCAGAAAGGGAAGTGGCTGCACAGAGCGACGGAGCAGATGTTGCACGCCGTCCGGGAAGACTGGAAGGTGTGGAAGGATGACGGCTACGTGTGAAGAAAGATGGCTACATCAAGGGATCCGCTAAGCCGCACCGGTGCGAGCTGCGCCAGCGGCTGCACCCACACCCACAACCGGCCGACGCAAAGGGGCCAGCACGATTCCCCGTTCACGGTCGTAAGTCAGGGTCCACTGCGCAGCGCACTCGTTGCACAGCCAATAGTGCTCGACATGCCGTTGCTGTTGACGGGCGCGAACGAGGGATGGGGGGATTGGCTCTCCCGATTTGGTCAAGCGTTCGGTCTCCACCAGGAACAGCTTTCCTTCCCTCAGCTTGAGAAACGGTTTCGAACATTGCGAATTGGCGCATTCACTGAGCATGACTTGACTGCCTTTACTGTGCTCCCCATCAAGGGAGCAGACTGGATTGGCGAAGTGGGAGCACGTTGCTTGCCACGAGACATCGCCACGAGTTAGATCGATTTGAGGTAGTGAGCCGCCTCAGTCGTTTTTGCGCTTCTCCCGTTTCGCCGAATAGTCGGCAGAAAATGCCGACCAGCCGTCTGGCGCTGCCTTGCTCACGCTGCACGGGGCCAGCTACTATCAGTTGTCATGCCCAAGGTGCTGCTCTGTCCACCGGATTATTTCGATGTGGTGGATCAAAAAAACCCCTACACGTCGCAAGAATCCGCAGTGGACCGCGTGAAAGCCCGCAAACAATGGGACGCGCTTTGTAGTGTTTTGCAGCAAAGCGGATGCGAGGTCGAGACCATAACGCCCGCAGAAGGACTCGAAGACATGGTTTTTGCCGCCAACCAAGTCTTCGTGGGCGAAAAAGAAGGGTACGGGAGATTTATAGTCCCCAGCCGCATGGTTCACGAATCACGGCAGCGCGAAGTCCCCTTCTATGTGGACTGGTTCCGCAATCGCGGCTACCAGGTGATTGACATCGATTGGGGCAGTGACTTTCTCGAAGGCCACGGCGATCTGCTCTGGCATCCGGACGATTCCCGCGTGTATGCAGGCTATGGTTTCCGCAGCACCCAGGGCGGTGTCGAGAAATTTGCTGCCGCGATGTCCAAAATGGGAATCTCCGTCATACCACTTCAATTGGTCGACGAATACTGCTACCACCTCGACACCTGCCTCTGTCCGCTGAACAACGAAGCCGCATTGGTGTTTCCAGGAGCATTCTCGGCTATGGCGCTCTCTGCTCTTCACAAAAACTGGAAGCGGATTCATTTGCTCACTGCGGACGAGGCCCACCGCTTCATGGGAAACGGAATCGTAGCCGGCAGCACCTATATCACGCCATACACAACGCCCCAGCTGGAAGCGATCCTTCATCGGGAGGGCTTGAAAACCGTCACGGTCGATACCTCCGAGTTCGAAAAATCGGGTGGAAGCTGCTTCTGCCTGAAAGCGTTCTTGCCTGACGGCGGCTGATTGTAGGTCCTAGTCGTTCCGGCTAAGATGTCCGCTCGGAGGCTACCCTGAACGAGGCTCTGGTTTGCGAGACTCTGGTCCGCACCAGCCGTTTCCCAGGTCTGCGAGCGCTGGCTTGGGACGGCGATTTTCTTTACGCTTCCCGCGACTATGAACTGCTGCGTGCACGCGTTAAAAATCCTGCCGCGGTCGCTTGGGAGCCCGTTGCCGAGTTCCGTCCCGCTTGGCATCGACGCGTCTCGGTGACAAACCTTCTGACCGCTCGCCTGTTTCGCGATGGCTTTCATGCCCTGGCGATTCTGCCCTCCGGCGCGCACGTCGCGGCGATTCCCGGGGCGATTATTGCGCGCACCAGCAACGACAATGAATTTCGCATCGCCTACACACTTACTCGAGGCACGCGCCCCTTGCATATCACAGCCGTGCCCGGCGGCGCCGTTTACTGGGGAGAATATTTCGACAACGCCGCCCGGGATAAAGTGCACATCTACGGTTCAAGCGACGGCGGAAGGACGTGGAGCGTTGTCTACACGTTTCCCAAGGGCGCGATTCGCCATGTGCATAACATTGTTCTTGACCCGTGGGAAAACTGTCTCTGGGTGCTGACCGGAGACTACGGCGACGAATGCCGCATTCTGCGCGCCGCCTTCGATTTCAGCCGCGTCGAGGCCGTGCTGCAAGGCAACCAGCAGGCACGGGCGGTTGCGCTCGTTGCTATGCCGCAAGGGCTCTACTTTTCTTCGGACACGCCGCTAGAATCAAACTTCATTTACTTTCTCGACCGCAAAGGAATGCTCTCTCGGCTGGTTCCGATCAGCAGTTCGTCGATCTATGGATGTCGCGTGAGCGAGCGCATTTTTTTCTCCACCATGGTGGAACCGAGCCAGGTCAACCGCGATCGCAATGTCCGAGTTTACGGCGGTGCGGGCGGCGGTGTGCCGCGAGGAGACTGGCGGCCGCTTCTCGCATGGAAAAAAGATCGCTGGCCGATGGGCCTGTTTCAATACGGCAACGCTTTGCTCCCTGATGGAGGCAATACGAGTTCCTGCCTGGCCGTGACCACCGTAGCGGTGGAGACCGACGACATGGTCACCTCGCTTTATGGCCTGTAGGCAGAGCGGGTGCCCCATTTCTCGCGCTGTTTGCGAGAAGTGCGCCGGGTGCCCCACTTCTGGCCGGTTTTGCCAGAAGTGGGGACTTTGCCGCACGCTGTCAGCCTTGCCGTAATATGAACCCCAGCCCGTGCCCTCACTCCGCTACTATCGCCGCATCTTTAGCGCCTACCTTCTTGGCGGCGAGAGCCATCTCACCTTCTGGCATGAAACGCCCGCACAAAATCCGAATGCAACCGCTGGCGAACTCGGTGAATACTACATGCAGTTTGCCGAAAAGGCCGACTACAAGGGCGCTTACGACAAGTCCGGAATTCCGCTCCTCGACTATCACGGAAAGATCGGCGTGCAGTGCAACCCCATCGCCATCGCGCAATATGGGCTGGGTAACTACAATTTCTTCCGACGCAGCGGCGATCCCGCTCGTCGCGAGAAGTTTTTCGTGACTGCGGATTGGTTGTGCTCACATCTGGAAGCCAATTCCCGCGGGCTCGCCGTCTGGAACCACCACTTCGACTGGGAGTATCGCGAAACGCTGAAGGCCCCATGGTATTCGGCACTGGCGCAGGGACAAGGAATTTCGGTTCTGGTGCGCGCATATAAGGAGTCAGGCGACACGCGCTATCTCGACGCCGCGCAGCGCGCCCTGGCGAGCTTTTGTAGACCGGTCGCAGAGGGCGGCGTGACCTTTACAGACGATCGTGGCGATCTGTGGTTCGAGGAGTACATCGTCTCGCCGCCCACGCACATTCTGAACGGATTCATCTGGGCCTCATGGGGTGTTTACGATTATTTTCTGGCAACGGGAGACAGTTCCGCACAAGGCCTGTTTGCGCGTGCCGTGCAGACCCTTCTTCGCAACTTGGATCGCTACGACCTGGGATTCTGGTCGCTTTACGAACAGGCGGGAACGCGCCTGCCCATGGTGGCCAGCGCCTTTTATCATCAGTTGCACATCGTCCAGTTACGGGTGACGCATCGTCTGACGGGAGAGAGCGAGTTCGTGCGCGTCGCCGACCGCTGGGAGAACTACGCCCGCAACGCAAGCAACCGCAGGCGTGCTCTTCTCTACAAGAGCGCCTTCAAACTCGCTTACTACTGAGTAATTCCGCTCTACAGAAGATTCAGATCGTAGCTCATCGGAATGACGATGTTGGTCTTGACTGCAAAGCGCTGTGCTCGCTCGATTGCGACAGGCCCTTGTGGCGTCACTTTCGCCAGGAACTCGGCATAGTTTTCGAACCTCTGTTCTGCCTGAAACCGCTCATGCCGCCGCACGCCGAGGCGCTCCATGACCTCCGCGCTGTGCTGGACCTTGTCTTCTTTCGCGCCGTAGTAAATCCATTCCGAGCCGGGCGAATGGTCCATCACCACGACGTCGCTGGCCAGGGCTTTGGCATGAGCTAGCGCTCTCTCGGGATCGGTCATCTCGTGCAGACAGAATTCGAAATAGACCACATCGCCTGCTAGCTCGACCTCCTCAAATCTGCGGCCAACAGTCTCCAGAGAGCCCTGCAGCCCCTGTGCGACAACGCTCTCCGCAAGCTCGCGGAGGGCCGCAACGTCCTGATCAATGGCAACGATTTTCTTGGCCCCGGCCGAGGGAGTCAGCAACTGCTTCACTCCCGCTCCGACGAAAAGCACAACTTTGTTCTTGAAGTCGTAGAAGTGAAGAAGGTTGTCGGTAAGCCGCGCGTAATCGGTGGCCAATGTTGCATCCTTATGAAACCGGAGAGTCTGTGAACAAGCTTCTCAAGAAGGCTGGGGCGGTGTCGAGGGCTGTTCTGTGCGGTGCTGACGCCGGAAGGTCGCGCGCGACTATCCCAAACCGGCATTTCTGCGATAGCCTCTACCTTCACGTGAAGATTCTTTACGTCTCGCAATATTTTCCGCCGGAAATGGGCGCTCCCGCAGCGCGCGCCGCCGAACTGGCGTTTCACTGGGCCCGGAGCGGCCATCACGTTTCCGTGCTCACGGGATTTCCCAATCACCCCACTGGAGTTGTCTCTGCCGAATGGCGTGAGCGCATGCGCCGGCTGACTTATCGCGAGGAAGTCGGACGTGTGAACGTCTTCCGTACGTGGCTTTGGCCCTTGCCCAACCGCAAGGTGCACGAGCGCATGCGGAACTACGCGTCGTTTTGCCTTTCCGCGGCTCTGCGCGGGCTCCAATTGCCGCGTCCCGACGTGATTATCGCCACATCACCGCAACTGCTGGTGGGTCTGGCAGGCTGGTGGCTGGCTTTCGCGCGAAAAATCCCGTTCGTTTTCGAAGTGCGCGACCTGTGGCCGGAGTCGCTGACCGCCGTCGGAATGGGCGACGAAGACTCCCTGCTGCATAACGCGCTGGGGGCGATCGCCAACTTTCTCTACCAGCAGGCCGATCGCATCGTGGTTGTCTCCCCTGCGTTCCGCGACCATCTGGTAGAGCGTTGGCGTGTCCCTGCAAAAAAGATCGCCGTGGTGGAGAACGGCGTCGAGACTAGTCTTTTCGCTCCGGCACCGAAGACAGCATTGTGCGCCCTGCGCAACGAACTTGGCGCCGAGGGCAAATTCCTGGTTTGCTATATCGGCACCATGGGCATGGCTCATGGACTGGAAACTCTGCTCGATGCGGCCGCGGCCATTCGAACTCAAAATCCGGGCGTGCTGTTTCTTCTGATCGGAGAAGGCGCGGAGAAAGAACGGATCGAGGCCCTGGCGCATTCCCGTGGGCTCGCAAACGTTCATTTTCTCGATCAGCAGCCGCGCGAAAAAATTCCGGCGTTCATCTCTGCTTCGGATGCCTGCCTGGTCCTCCTGAAAAAGACCGATGTGTTCAAGACCGTCATTCCCACCAAGATGCTGGAATTCATGTCGTGTGCCCGCCCCGTGATTCTCGGCGTCGAAGGTCAGGCGCGGCAGATTATCGAGGAAGCCAAAGCTGGGCTGGTGATCGAGCCGGGAAATGCCGCCGCGCTCACGCAGGCCATCCATCAACTGGCCGCCGATCGCGATCTGGGCGCGGCCTTCGGGCGAAACGGTCGAGACTACATTTTGCGGAATTTCTCTCGCACCTGCACCGCAGAGAAATACATTCAGGTTCTCGAGCAGTTGCGGGGCAGACGAGACGGTTACGGATGAACCGTATAGATGCTCACGGCTGTGGCCGCCGAGATCGCCGCGCTCATGGTTTCTGCGGCCAGCACGCGGCCGCCGCTGACGGGCACAAAGAGAATGTCGTCGGCCTGCAAAGTCACGTCGGGCACTTTCGCCTCCAACATCTTCTTCAGCTGGAGCGGAGTTTCGATCATACCCGAGGGTGTTTTGCGGATGATGCGCGCCCCGCCCATCTTTGCCGTGCGATTCGTGCCGCCGGCCAGAGCCAGCGCCTGCAGCACGGTGAGCGTGCCGTTATCCACCAGCAGGCCACTGGGCCGGCCAACGTCGCCTACCACATAAATAATGGGCGCTCGGGGGACGTTAATGGTGTCGCCGGGCAGCACATCCACGTTGCCGCTCAAGTCGTCGGCGAGATTGCGGGGCAGGTCGACCTGGATCGATTCCGGCTGCCCCCGCCGAATGATGGCGATCTTGCGCGAGGCGGCCGCGGTGAAACCTCCGGCCTCGGAAACCATGGTGTAAAGCTTGCGATCCACCACATCGGGGTAAATGCCGGGTTTGGCCACTTCACCGAGAACCGTCACACCCTGCGATGCAGCTTCATCCACGAAAATAGTGACATGCGGATTACGCACAAAGCCGCCATCCACCAACCGCTTTTCGATCACTGTCTGCGCTTCTTCCTGGGTCAGCCCCTCAACGTGCACGTAGTCGATCAGCGGCAGGTAGACGTCGCCAGAATTGCTGACGCGGGCTTTGGTGGCTAATTCCGGTACGTTGTACACGCTTACCTCGATCAGATCGCCGCGGCCGAGCTTCACCAGCGCGCCCGATTGGTCGGAAGTATCGGTCGATGGAGGTTGAGCCAGAGTCCCCGCCGTCTGGCCTGAAGAAGTCCGGGGCGAGGCAGTTGGTGTGGCCGACTGCGAGTTAGCCGCAGCTCCTGATGTGTTGACAGCAGCTTGCGAGGCCGGTTGCGCCGCCTCCTGCGTATTGCTCGTATTGTTTTGGTCCACCGGGACGGCTGCTGATTGCTGAGCGGCCGCCACGCCGGCAAGGCAACACGCAGCGAAGAATAGTAGAACGTAACGGACCTGGCGGGTGCAACTCGATGTGCCCGACTTCATCGACTCCCCTAGCGTAAGAGATCAGGATTTGAGCAGCAGTGTAGCACAGGAGTTGCCGGTGCGGCCGCGTCAGAACGGCCTTCCGGATGGGTTTTCCACAGCTTTTTCCAGCGCGAGCATTGAAGTCACGCTTTGTTGCTGCTAGAGTCAACCCACTACAACGTCAACAGGTACCAGTTCACTAACTACTTAACTCTGGTCATCGCTGCAATACTGGAGCGAGCGCGATCAGGCATGATCTCCGAGTGATCTGTGTGCATGTCTGCTCGCCGAGGGTGGCGTAGTTGACCACTATTTCGTTAGGCTTGTTCTTTTTGTCGCTGCTGCTGGCTTTCGTGCTCACGCGGTACGTGCGCGACTTTGCCACCGTTCACGGCTGGGTAGCCGTGCCCACGCAGGATCGTCACCTGCATTCCAGCCCTTTGCCACGCCTAGGCGGGGTAGCCATTTTCGTTTCGTTTTCCTGCTGCATGGGCGTGGCTGGGGTCTGGGCCGTTCGAAATCCTCAATTGCACTCTTCCTCCTTCCTGACGCGGATGACGACCATCCTCGTACCGGCGGCGCTTGTGTTTCTATTGGGCGTTTACGACGACCTCCGCGGCGCAGGGCCATACCTCAAGTTCTCGGTGCAGGGAATTGCGGCCGCCATGCTGTACATGGGCGGACTGCGCATCGTAAACATTCCTGTGTTGTTCGGCGACCGCGCCCTGCCCTGGTACATCGGCTTGTCGTTCACCGTGGTTTGGGTGCTGGCCATTACCAACGCGTTCAATCTGATTGACGGCCTGGATGGACTGGCGGCCGGATCAGCTTTGTTCTCGACCATGGTGGCGTTCGTGGTCGCATTGCTTCACGGACCGCCGCTGGTCGAGTTGATGACGATCGCGCTGGCGGGCGCGATTCTGGGATTTCTGCGCTACAACTTCAATCCCGCGACGATCTTTCTCGGCGATTCCGGCAGCCTGCTGATCGGCTTCCTGCTCAGCGCTTTGGCCTTAGATGGCGCGCAGAAGGCCCCGACCATCGTCGCGGTGGCGATTCCGATCGTCTCCTTCGGGCTGCCGATTCTGGAGACGTCTCTGTCCGTTATTCGCCGCCTGATCAGCGGCCGCCCGGTGTTTACTGCTGACCGCGAGCACATTCATCACAAGCTCTTGCAGCACGGACTCACGCATCGCCAGGTCGTGATTTTGCTGTACGGCGTTTCCGCGGTCTTCGCGATGTTGAGCCTGTTCCTGCTGTGGCCGACCGGCAGCTCTCTCGGTCTGGTGCTGGCCGTGTTGGGCATCGGCATTTGGATCGGCGTGCAGCACCTTGGCTATCTCGAGTTTGGCGAACTGGCCCGCGTGGCGCAACGGACTCTCGATCAGCCGCAGATATTCGTCAACAACCTGGCGATTCGCCGCGCCACCGAGGAGCTCAAAGTCGCGCGTGATTTCGAGCAGGTGCGAAAGATTCTTCTGGCCGCTTTCGGCAGCAATGACTTTGACGGTTTTGAGCTAAAGCTCGAACTGCTGCCCGGCGAACTCGTTCTCTTCGATGCGGCGGATTCTGCGCGGCGTAGTGCTCTGTCCTTCCGCTGGACGAAGCCCAAGCCCGCAGCGGCCAAGACCACGAACGCCGCGGCGATCTGGACTGTAGCATTAGAGCTGCTGAGTTCCGCCAATCGCCGACGCGGAGCCCTGTTCGTGCACAGAGCGTATTCCGATCGCGACTTGCAGCTTGATGTGAACCTTCTGACGTCGTCGTTTCCCACGGCGCTGGCCGACGCGCTCGATCGCACGCTCGTACACTCAGCCCAGGTGATCCCGCTACCAGACCAGGAAACGCCGCTGATTGCCGCGCAGGCCGGTTAGTTTCCGTCGTTCCCAGCGGACCAGCTACAATTCTGCGTTGCTCCCATAACCGCGATGAGAATTCTTCACGTCGTTGGCGCCAGGCCAAACTTCATGAAAGCGGCGCCCGTTCTGCGCGCACTGGCCGCGCATAAAGGCGTTGAGCAAACTCTGGTTCACACTGGGCAGCACTACGACGACGCCATGTCAGGAGTCTTCTTCGCTCAGCTGGAGATGCCCGCGCCGGACTGCAACCTTGAAGTCGGTTCCGGCACTCACGCGCAGCAGACGGCTGGAGTGATGCTCGCCCTAGAGCCTGTGCTGCTGGAACGCAAGCCGGATCTTGTGCTGGTTTACGGCGATGTCAACTCCACCGTGGCGGCCGCGATGGTCTGCGCCAAGCTGGGCATACGCGTGGGGCATGTGGAGGCCGGATTGCGCTCGCGCGATCGCAGCATGCCCGAAGAAATTAACCGCCTGCTCACTGACCAGCTTTCCGATCTGCTCTTCACGCCTTCAGCCGACGCCGACGAGAATCTGAAACGCGAAGGAGTTGATGTCGTGAAGATTCACCTGGTGGGCAACGTTATGATTGACACGCTGATCCGTCTGCTGCCGAAGGCGCCGCAGAATTTTTCGCAAGCCACCCAGCCGTATGCGCTGGTCACTCTGCACCGCCCCTCGAACGTCGACGATCTGCCCTGGCTGCGCGATTTGTTGGCCACGCTGGAGGACTTGAGTGGACAGCTCCACGTTATTTTCCCTGTGCATCCCCGCACGCGTGGTCGGCTGGAGGAACTGGGCGCCAACTCTGTGTCAGTGCGCGACAATGGTGCGCGGCTTCATCTTCTGGATCCCCAGCCTTATCTCGAATTCCTCTCCTTGCAGCGAGGCGCAGCGCTGGTGATCACCGACTCGGGCGGCATTCAGGAAGAGACGACTTTCCTCGGCGTTCCATGCCTCACGGTGCGGGAGAACACGGAACGGCCCATCACTTTGAGGTTGGGGACGAATCAACTGGTGGGACGTGATTTGCGGAGGCTGCGCTCGGCCGCGGCAGAAATTCTGGCGCAGGATTCAACTCGGCAAAGCTCAACCCGGGCGGCACACCTGCCCGATCCGAATCGCGTGCCCCTGTGGGATGGACACTCCTCCGAACGCATCGCAGAAGTCATCCTGCGAAGCCGAAGCTAAGCGTGGCTCAACCGAATCAGGGTTGCGGGGGAACGGTTCTGTTTACAGCTTGGCGCTGGCGTAGGAGTTGATTTCGCAGTTCAGGCAAACTTCTTCAAAAGCAGGTGCTGTCCATTGCATGTGATTATCCCCATGTGTTCAACGGATATCCCGCGAACAGTTTTGTAATCATAGCCAACATCCGAGGTTAAATCAATAGCTCTCTTGGGAGATGTGGCGCGACTCCCCGCGTCCGATAAGGCCTTTGACGTGTGTCGGATACGTAGTTGCAAAATCCTGCACAGTGACAGCCAGACTGGCATTTTCGTTCCTCGTTTTGCACACGGAGAACCACTGCTGTTACTTTCCGAACTTTCGCTTCCTGTTTACCTTCAATGGCACCCATGGAAGCGAGGATTCGTCAATCATGTTTGGCAAGATCGGACTGGGAAAGACCCGTTTTGGCAAGAGCATTTATGGCACGGCCTTCAAAGACGTCAATTTTGTTCCTTTGCAGACGGCCACTTTTTGTGTTCAGTGTGAGCTGATCAGCACCAACAGCCGAACTTATTGTCTCGCCTGCGGAAGCCACGCGGTGATCGGCCTTTCTCGTGTGCTGGGCGGATCGCTCAGCTGTGAGCAGACCGCGCACCTGATCACCGACGCCGAGCTCGACAGCCTCGTCCGCGATCTGCTGCGCACCGTTCCCGACCCAACTGCGGTGAATGCCGATTGGGCTTCCGGCTCTCATTTCGATGATCGTTCCCGCGTGCCGTCCCTGGCTTTGCGCAGCCAGCTTCGCGTTGCCAGTGCTGCCCATCCCGTATCTGGTTTTCGCGCCGTTTCCGTTCCTGGGGAAACCGAAAAAGAGATCGAGATTCAGCCAGCCGAACTAGATCTGGAGCCAGCCATCAGCGCTATTACCGACCGCGCCCAGCATTTGACCGGCGCTACGGGAGCGGCCATCGCCCTCCGCGCCGGCGACGAAATCGTCTGCCGTGCCCGCACCGGCCGAACGGCTCCCGACCTCGGAGTCCGACTGCAAACCGATTCCGGCATCTCGGCCGAGGCTGTGCGCTCGGGCGAAATCATGCTCTGCCACGATGCCGAGCGCAATCCCCGGGTCGATCTGGCCAGCTGCCGCCGCCTGGGTGTTCGATCCATCCTGGTCTCGCCCCTTCGCCACTACCGGCGCACGTTGGGAGTTTTCGAGGTGCTGTCCTCCTCTCCCGGGGCCTTCGACGAGCGTGACGTCGCCACTATGCAACTTCTTTCAAGCATGATGGTGGCTGCCATCTCCCGCATCTCCAGCCTGCGGCGGGCCCGGGTTCTCCGGCCTGCGGTTTAGCGACGGTCCGTCCATAGGTCGTTACTGCCCGTAATGGGTCACTGTCGTCCTTTCTACTTTTCTTCCTTGCTTACTTTTCTGGAATTCCGGGCTAATATGGTGCAGAGCATTTCGGGCCCCTATGGCGGTTACGACGGCGTTGCGACCGACTCTTCCGAATCGTCGCCGCCGTGTGCGGCACAAAGTACAAACGCCCGCCTACGCCAGCTTCACCGCACAGTCGAGAGGCCCGATGCTCGACCTCCACGAGATCCTCAACATCAGTGAAGACGGCGTTGCCCTCCAGTGCAGTTCCCGCCTGGAGCCGGGACGGAGCTTGCACCTCTGCCTTGATCTTGCCGAATCCGCGGGGCCCGTGCACACCATGGGTCGTGTAGTCTGGTCTGACGCTACCGCGCGCGCCGGCTTGTGTTTTTCCGAACTGGCTCCCGCTTCGCTGTTGCGTTTGCGCGAATGGCTTTTTCTGAATGTGATGACCGGCGCCGCCAACCGGGAACAAATAGCTCCTACGGTGCCTGTAGCCGAGGCTCCTCCGCTGCCCAATTACACTGACACTCTCGCGGCCCTGACAGCGGTGCAGCGGCAGGTGGAAGCGCTAGGCTCAGATCTTTCGGGGGCTCTGCGACTCGTGGCCGAGCGCGCGCAGAATTTCTTGCGTGCCTCCGGCGCTGCAATCGCACTCGCTACGGAAGTCGCGGACGTGATGGAATGTCGCGCCAGCTCCGGAAAGGACGCTCCACCGGTCGGGGCGCGGCTGCAGGTGGGCAGTGGTTTTTCCGGTGAGTGCGTGAAGAGTGGAACATTGCAGCGCTGCGACGACGCCGAACTCGACGCGCGTGTGGATCGCGAGAGTTGCCGTGCTTTGGGCGTTCGTTCCATGCTGGCGGTTCCGCTGCGCCTGGGAGAGAAACCAGTCGGTATTCTCGAGGCCTTCTCGCCGCAACCAAACTCCTTCGCCGAAAGCGACGGGCGCGTGCTGCAGCGGCTCGCAGACACAATCCTGGCCGCGGTCAATCGTGCGGCTCGCTCGGAAAATCTGGCACCGCAGTCGGCTGCTGCCGAGCGCTTCGCGCCGAAGCCAGGCAGCGTTCTGTTTGCCTCCGAGCCACAGCAGAACGACAAAACGGCGTCCAATGTTTCCGAAGAAAAAGGTTCGGGCGGATTCAGCGTGCTGCGTTCGCATCTGATTATCCTGATCCTGGCGGCCTGCGTGGTTTTTCTTGCGCTGGGCTATCTGTCGGCGCAGTGGCTCCAGACGGACGTGGCCCCATGGCTGCAAGGCAAGCTTCACGCCCGCGCCCACGCCCAGCTGGAAACGGTGCTCGCTTCATCGTCAGCCTCCGCGAAGCCGCAAGACACTCCGGCTACCGCGCCCGCTCCGACTGTCGAAACTGCAACGCTGGATCAGCTGAAACAGCTGGCTGAGAACGGAGATGCCACGGCTCAGAATTCCCTTGGTCTCCGCTATGCCACCGGCGATGGCGTGAAACTCGACGAGCGCGAGTCTTTCCGCTGGTTTACCCGGGCGGCGGAGCAGGGCAACGTCGCAGCCCAATCGAAATTGGGATCCCTCTGCCTGAGCGGACGCGGCGTTGCACAGGATTACAGTCAGGCATATTTCTGGATGGCGCTCGCCCGCGCCAATGGCGACGAGCATAGCAAGGTACTTGCACGCGTAGCCGCTGCCAACCTGACCCGCGACCAAATCACCTCGATCGAACTGCAAGCGAACGGCTGGCTGCAGCAGCACCAGTTTCCCGCCAAGCCACCAGCGGGCCACTAGCACGAGCCGGGTGGGACGGCTGCCCCGGCCGTCCGGTCGAGCGTAAGCTCGACAGTTTATAGAGGACTCCCCACCAACGCGGGTCTAAAATAACAGCAGAGTGAACTTGTGCCCACGCTGCGCGACATTCTCGACGAGCGAGTCCGCGAGGCCGAGGTTTCTCTCTACGAGAAACTCGACAAGAATCGCGTCCGCTGCTTTTCCTGCGGCCACTGCTGTCCCATCCCCGAAGGCCAGGCCGGCGTTTGCAAAGTCCGCTACAACCGCGGTGGCAGTCTGTATGTGCCCTGGGGATACACCGCCGGAATGCAATGTGATCCGATCGAGAAGAAACCATTTTTTCACGCTTATCCGGGAGCCCTGGCCTACAGCTTCGGGATGCTGGGCTGCGATCTGCATTGCGCCTATTGCCAGAACTGGGTGACGTCGCAGGCGCTCCGCGATCCCAACGCCATCTCGCCGCCACTCGAGGTCTCTCCGCAACAGTTGGTGCGCGATGCTCTTGCGCAAGGCGCGAGAGTACTGGTCAGCACTTACAACGAACCGCTCATCACCAGCGAGTGGGCCGTCGCCATCTTCAAGGAAGCCCGGGCCGCTGGGCTCGTGACTGGATTCGTTTCCAACGGCAACGCCACGCCGCAGGTGCTCGAATACATTCGACCGTGGATCGATCTGTACAAGGTCGACCTGAAGACTTTCGACGACCGACACTATCACGAACTCGGTGGGCGCATCGGGCCGATTCTCGACAGCATTCGCCGTATTCATCAAATGGGGTTGTGGCTGGAAATCGTTACTCTCCTTATCCCTGGCTTCAACGATTCGGTCGACGAACTGCGCCGGCTCACTGAATTTGTCGCCGGAATTTCGCCCGATATTCCCTGGCACGTGACCGCATTTCACACCGACTACAAAATGCAGGGTGACGACCAGCGCGATACTAATGCCGAGGACCTGCTGGGCGCTGCTGAAATTGGCCGCCAAGCGGGGTTGCGCTATATCTATGCTGGAAACCTGCCCGGCCGGATCGGTAACTGGGAAGATACGCGCTGTCCGCAGTGCGGCGAGACTCTGATTCAGCGCCACGGCTATCTGATCGAAGACTATCGCCTCACTCCCGAGGGCCGCTGTCCGTGCTGCTCCCAGCAGATTCCCGGCCGCTGGGCCGCCAACTTCGACGGCCAGATCACCGACCACCCGTTCCTCCCACGCAAAAAATCAAAAGCTGGCCGCTCGCCATTGTTTACAATCACAGGTCGTTAGAATTGCTGGGCAACTCGGAAACTCTTTCGTTCATGCGGAAAGCGATCGTTTTCTTTGCGGGTCTGTGTTTCGCGTTGTTACTCGCCTCGTGCTCTCCGCGCGACTACCTGACGCGCCGTCTTGCCACCGATTTGCTCGCTGCTTCCGACGCATTCAAGACGCCGCAGCAGTACGTGTTGCAAACCGGCGTCCTCTCCAACAAGGAATACGTCTCGCCGGAATACCTCGTACTCCAGCATCGCGGGTGGATCTCGGCCAGCGCGGCCGCTTGCACGCCAGGCCTTGCTCCGCCACCGTGCTGGGAAGTCATGCTTACGCCATCGGGTGTGGAAACGGTGCGGCCGCTAGTACCGGCAGAAACAGCGGACAAGCCGTCATTGGTCATCCCCGTGGCGCGAAGAAAACTCGTCAGCATCACCGGCATCAGCCGACAGGGAAACGCCGCCGACGTCGACTTCATCTGGAAGTGGGTTCCGCTGAACGAAATCGGTGCCGCTCTCTACTCCGCCGACCTACGCTACAAATCCACAGTTGCGTTTCGCAACTACGACGACGGATGGCGGATCGTGCAGAGCTCCACTTCCTCTCAGACACTCGACGATGCGCTCAAAAGCGCCGAGCCTTTGCCGTGAGCGACTCTTCACCAACAGCCGAGCCCGGCTGGCTGGCCAAGGCCGCGGCCTGGCTTACCCCACGGCGCCTGCGTGCGCAGGCTCTTTTGCTAGCGCTGTGCGCTTGGGGAGTGTGCGCCGCGGATTTTGCCACGCCCGGTTTCTTCGATCGCGCCGGGAATCTGAAATTTCAGGATTTTCTTCCACTTTACGTTTCTGCACGCTGGATCGCCGCGGGCCGCAGCGCTGAGTTGTACGACCAGGGTGTCGTGGCGTCGGAAATTCGCACGATCATCGGTGAGCCTGCCGGCACGCGCTTGCCGAATCTTTATGGTCCACACGTAGGTCTTGCTTTCGTACCTCTGGCGCGTTTTTCGTTTCCGGTGGCAGCACGCGTCTGGGTCACGTTCAGCCTGGTTCTCTACTTTGCGTGCATCTGGATGATCTGGCGTTCCTGCCCTTCTCTGCAGCCGCATGGTCGGCTCGTTGCCACCGCCGCAGCCGCGTTTCCTCCGCTGTTTCATTTCTTCGTGCGCGGCCAGATTTCGGTTCTCGTGCTCGCCTGTTTTGTCGCGGCATTCCTGGCGTTCCGCTCAGATCGTCCCTGGCTGGCGGGAATTGCGCTCGGACTGCTGGTTTTCAAGCCGCAATTTCTGGTCGCAGTTCCGCTGGTGCTGCTGCTGGCGCGTGCGTGGGAATCATTCGGCGGATTGGTTGTCTCAGCGGCTGCGCAATTTGGGCTTGCATGGATGTACTTCGGCTCGGCCGTGATGCGTTCGTATTTCGAAACGCTGTGGCACGTCTCGCGCTGGATCGGCGCGGCCGAACTTTCCCTCGCCCCCATTCAGATGCACTCCCTGCGCTCCTTCTGGACGCTGCTCATCCCCTGGCCGCAGCTTGCGCTGGGGCTGTATCTGCTCACCTCTGTCGTGGGCATCGCTGTCGCGGCTGCCGTGTGGAAATCTGCATCGCCAATCGCTCTGCGATTTTCCGCGTTGACTCTTGCTGCGGTGCTGGTCAATCCGCACTTGTTTGTTTATGACCTGGTAGTAATCGCGCCCGCTTTGCTGCTGATCGTGAATTGGATCCTCCGTGATCCTAACCATGCTTCATCCAACGCTCTTCGCCTGCTCACTTATTTGGCTTTTGTGTTGCCGTTGTTCGGGCCGCTTTCCCGCTGGACCCATCTTCAACTTTCGGTTCCGGCATTCGCAGTGCTGCTGTGGGTCCTCTGGCGCTGCCTGTCTTCCGCTGCGGAGGAGAAACCGGGTCATAAACTTGCTCCGAACGAATCCCGCGTTGTATAACGCTTCTTCCCACCGGGAACCCTATGCCAATCCTGAAAACTGTTTTGATCACCATCATCACATTAACCTGCACGCTTGCGCTCGTCGGCCAAACCCAAGCCCAGGGCCGCATCCAGGCCCAGGTCGAGGGCATCGTCCAGAAAAAACCGCAGAGCGCTGTCAAGGCGAAATTGACTCTCGACGACTTCTTCAACTTCGTCAGTTTTACGGCACTCGAAATCTCCCCCGACGGCAAGTCCGTAGTTATCTGCACCGAGCGGGCGGACTGGGACCAGCAGATTTTTCGCCACGACCTCTGGCTCTATCGCGACGACGCCAACGGCGGCACGCTCATCCAGTTGACGCAATCCGGTCACGACACCGAGCCGAAGTGGTCACCGGACGGGCGCTGGATCGCATTTCTCTCCGAGCGCAAGACGTCGGCTGAAAAAGCCGCAAGTTCCGACTCAGACTCCGATTCCGACTCTGATCCAAAAGAGCCACCGGCCCAGGTCTATCTCATCTCGCCCGCCGGCGGTGAAGCTTTCGCCGTGACCCAGGGGGAAGAAGAGGTTCATGCCTTCGACTGGTCGGGCAACTCGCAAACCATCTATTTCGCTACGCGCCAGCCCTGGACCAAGACACAGAAAGACGACTACAAGAAGGAATGGAAAGATGTGGTGCAGTACCGTACCGCCGAACGTGGCGACACCCTTTTTTCACTCGACGTTCCCGCCGCAATTGCCCGCCACGCGGCCGCACCGGCGAAGGCCGAGGCAGATTCCGAAAAAGAGAACCAGGATCTGACGCCCGGTGCGGTGGCGATCGCCACCATGCCGCTGCGCGTGGATCAACTGCTCGCTTCTCCCGACGGCAGCAACCTCGCGATCCTGACCAATGCCATCAACCAGCGCCAGGAAAAGACCGAAGACGTGGAACTCTACACATATCCACTCTTCTACGCCCGCACTTTCAACACTCCACCTCCTTCACCGGTCCGCCTCACAAATAACGAGGCGCTCGAAATCCATCCCCGCTGGGCCAACGACAGCCGCCACATTTTTTTCAGTGTCGAAGTGGGAGATCCCTTCGGCCCGTATCGCGATCTCCAACCGCATCTCTATTGGGTTGACGCCTTCAGTAAGAAGGTTGAGCAGTGGGCCAAAGACTTCACGGGGCAGATTGTGAGCTATGGCCCTTACGGTAGCGGAGTCGTTGTCACGGCGCGTCTCGGCACCGAAGTGCAAATGTACACTGCTGCCAATCCCTCTGACTCGCTCCACATTTTCGCCGGACAAACAGGTACATACGAAGAAGTCTCGACCGGACCGCGCACTCTGCGCGTTGCCTTCGAATACTCTTCGCTTACCCAACCAACGGAGGTCTACCTGGGCGAAGGCCCTAACCTGCTCGGCAGCGCCCGCGCCATCACTTCCTTCAATAAACTTCTCGCGGAGCGCGAACTCCCGCAGGGCAAGCCCTATCAATGGAAGGCGGACGATGGCACCACCGTCGAAGGCATGCTGATTTACCCGCCGGGCAGCTTGGAACAAGGAAAGCCCGAAGCGAAGCATCTGCCCATGTTCACTTTCATTCATGGAGGCCCGGCCGATGCCGACGGCAATCACTTCGAAGCCGACTGGTACCAGTGGGCCGCGCTGGCCGCTACGAACGGATGGCTCGTCTTCGAGCCCAACTATCGTGGTTCCACCGGATACGGCGACAAATTCCTGATGCAGATTGTGCCTGAAATGGTCTCGCGTCCGGGCAAAGACATTCTCGAAGGCGTCGACGCGCTCGTGAAGGACGGCATCGCCGATCCCGACCACCTCACCATCGGCGGCTACAGCTATGGCGGATACATGACCAACTGGCTCATCACCCAGACCACGCGCTTCAAAGCTGCCGTCACCGGCGCCGGTGCGGTCGAGAACGTCGGCAACTGGGGCAACGACGACACCACTGCCGACGACGCTTACTTTCTCGGCGGACGCCCCTGGGAGGCCGCGCAGCGCTATCACGACGAAGCCGCGATTTTCCAGATCGACAAAGTCAAAACACCCACGCACATGGTCGCCGGCGCCGACGATATAAGAGTCGCGGTACTCGAGGACTACCTTCTCGAGCACGCGCTCTACTCGCTCGGCATCCCCAATAAGCTGTTGATCTTCCCCGGCGAAGGCCACTCACTGGCCAAGAACCCGTGGCACGGAAGAATCAAGGTGCGCGAAGAGTTGAAGTGGCTGGAGAAATACGGCGGCGTGCCGGCAGGGAACTGATATCAGCGCCGGGAAGGTCGCCCCGGTCTTGTTCGTAAATCCTAAACTATCTTGAAAACTACGGCGGCTGGTCTTTTCTGGCGTATACTCTCGTACCTCATCCCGGTGCTCCAACCCGAGTTCGGATCAGCTTGGAGGAGTCCTATGAACACCAGCAGGAGCCATGGACTGGCTCTCGTGCCGCAGCAATTTCCTAAGGAAGGAGCCCTAGGCACCTTTGTTGATGACCCAATGCTGACCGCGGTCATCGGTACACTGGATGAAACACGCTGGCGGACCATTCTCTGGACTTTGGCTCTGCAAAATTCATTCACGGAACAGCAGTGGGGCCTCAAGATACCGGGATTTCGCTTTGCCAGCATCGGGTTCGCCGATCCCGAGACTGAGGAAGACGCATTCGGAATCATGGCGTACACGCAAGCTTGGAGCCAAAAAGGAGAACGACGGTCGTTCGACTTAGGGGGCGCTAGCTTCCCTGTTATTGTGCGGCCTAGCTTTGAGGAATTTCACGGCTGGCCAGAGGTGCACCCGGCACTCGGAACAGCCGGCTGTTGGGCTAGATCCAGAAAGACAGGATTTTCCAATCAGGTCGCCGTGCTAACTGCAAAACATGTCGTAGGAGAAATTCCCCCAGGAACTTCTGTCAACACAACCCATGGAGTAGGCAAACTTCTCGATCTCGCCCCTGGATCCATTGATGCAGCTCTGGTAGTTCCACCAGCGAGTGTCACTCCAAATCTGGAAGGTCCTTTGGAAACTCTTCGTTACGTGGCTCAGTGGACCGATGTACAGTTCACGGGAATGGGTTCGAGGAAGATCATCCCGACCAAAGTTACCGAAGTCTGGTTCCGCGACATAAATCACCCCGGCGTACCGGCTCGGATTTTTCTGGCAAAGGGGGGTAGCAGAGGCGATTCCGGGGCATTGGTCGTGGACAAACAGGGAAGGGGCGTTGCCATCTATATGGGATTCGAGGTGAACACCGCAACTGAAAGGGCGGAAGGATTATGTCAACATCTCGACCAGGCGGCCAGCCTCCTGGAGTGCGATCTTTACCACTAACGTGCGGAGGACAAGGGAAATGCCAAAGGAACTTGATGATGCAGGAATTGTGCTTTTCCAGGGAGCTGAGTCTCTTCCCCCGGGGGCTGTCGAACTCCACAGCTTTGGAAGCGCTTCCGCAAAGTTGTTCGGCAGGAGCCTCGAGGATGTGAAGGCAGACTGGAAAAAAGTCACTGGTCAAGTCAAGGAAATGATGGACAGCATTGTGCCAGAGGTCCCCAAAGGATTCACATTCGAAAGCATTGAAGTTTCGCTTGGGTTCAGCGCTGAGGGGAAACTCGTGTTTATTGCGGAAGCGGGGATTGAAGCCTCTGTCAGCCTGACATTCAATCGGAAGGATGCTGCATCCGCCTAGGGGCTGGTCCGCACCTGAACCTTGCGTACAAAACTACGAAACTGTAGGGATGAGAGTCGCGATGGCGCTGAGAACCGAGTATCAGGTATTGGGTACTCGCTACTGAGTACTGGCTACTGATTGCTCGCAACTGGCAACTGCTTTGCAGCCAGCTTCACTCCTTTTGACGATGCCGCGTATCGCGCGATGCCTTTGTACAACGCTTCGGCGATCTCTTCGCGGTACCCGTCGGACCGCAGCTTCTGCTCGTCGGTGGGACTTGAGACGAACGAAACTTCCGCCAGAATTCCGGGCATGGCGCTTTCGGTGAGTACGACGAATCCGGCTTCTTTGATGCCGCGGTCGCGCAGCCCCGGATTCTGCGTCGAGAGCGTGCCATACAAAGAACGTTGCACACTCGCCGCCAGGCGCCGCGACTGCTCGATGCGCTCATGCAAGTCCGCGGGCGAAAGCGCCGGCATGATCGAATTCTTCGTTCCAACTCCAGTGAGGGCGCCGGCGGCGTTCTTTCCGCCCGGCTCTTTCGGCCCCGCCTCCTTGGATCCCGGCGCTGAGAAGGAGTTCGTGTAGTACGTCTCCACGCCACGGGCCGAAGGCAGGTCGCTGTAGTTGGCGTGGACCGAGACGAACAGGTCCGCCTGCGCCTGATTGGCAATGTCGGCTCGCTGGTCGAGCGGGATGTAGTTATCGTCATCGCGCGTCAGGATTACGTCCCAGCCCAGGCGGCTCTCGAGCAGCTTGTCCAGCCGCTGCGCGATTTCAAGCACGAGATCCTTTTCCAGCAGGCCGCGCCGACCGACCGTGCCCAGGTCCCACCCGCCGTGCCCGGCATCCACCACCACGCGCATCTTGGGCACGCGTGCCCGCAGTTGCATGTCTTCTTTCGTTGGCGGCGGAACGACGATCGCAAGCTTGTTCTCGGTCGCGTTCGGGAACAGATTCACCGTCGTCTTCGGCGTTACGCCCACCTTGCTGACTTCAACCACCAGGCGGTATGGATTTGGCTCGAGACTGACAGAGAAATTCGAATCGGCTTTGGTCTCAAGCACAATGCGCGTCATTCCCGCCACCGGCTGCGCCACACGAACGCGGTTCAGCAGCGTGTCGCCGACGTCAATCGTTTTGCCCGCCAGGTCGGGCGCGAGCTGCGTGTCATGCAAGTCGAAATAGATTCGGTCCGGACCCGCGAGCCGGTGCGCCTCATATTGCACCTGGTCTTCCAGGTCCAGAACGACCGTGGTCGAGTCCACCGACGACCAGTGCCGAACGCCCGAGATGCGCGGAAACTTCGACAGCTCCTGCGGTGTGGCGGGAGAATACAGTTCAGTCTCGTTGGCAGTTACGTCCGTGCTGATGTTTGCGCTGGCTGCAGAATTGCCTGCCGTGGCCGCTGTTGCATTTTGTGATGGTGCCCGCGCTGCAGGCTTCGCGACTCTGTCACTCAGCAGTGCGACGTGAGCCAGTTGCGCCGTCCGCACCTTCCACCACACTCCCCCGGCAAACGCGGCGGCGACCACAATGCAAACCAGCAGCACCAGCACGACCGGCCGGCGACTCTCCGGCTCCGGCTGAGTAAACGAGAGTTCAGGAGGTGCGGGTGCTGCCGCGGCGAGAGCGGCTTCCGATGCGGCAACTTTCTCCGTCGGTTTCGGTACGTCGACAATGGGCGCAGCAGCGATGGGCGGCTGGGGAGGCTCCGCCTTCGCGATCTGGGGGATCGGCGGTGCCAGCGGCTTCGTCGGCAGAGTTGCAGCCTTCGGAGCCTCCACCTTCGAAGCCGGCACAACTGGCGCTGGCGGAACTGTCGGCGCAACGGCCGGTTTTGAGGCTGCTTCCAGCGCTACTGCTTCGAGCTTGGTCGCTGCCACCTGCGCTGACTGCGCGAAGCGATCCTCATCCTCCGGCTTCAGCGCGCCCAGCACAAGCTCGGCGAGCAGGCTCAAATTGCGCACGTCGCTGTCGTTGAAGGCGAACGGCCACGAGGAGAACGCCTCCAGCAGCCCGATCACGCGCCGCCGCCCGCACAGCGGCACCGCGACCATGGAGCGCGCGCCCAGTTTCCGGCAAGCCTGCAGATTCACACGCGGGTCGACTTCGGTATCGTCGCAGTTGATGATCTGCGCAGTGCGGAAGCAGGCTCCGGAAAATGCCGAGTCACGGTCGATGCGCGCCCCAATGTCGGGCCGCACCGTGCCGGCGGCGGCGCGCAAAACGATCTCCTCGTTTTCCGCCAGCGCGATTGCCAGGCCATCCGCCCCGGTGATGGCGACCGCGCGCTCGGCAACCAGCTGCAGCACTTCATCGAGGATGAACTGCTCCTGGTCTTCGAATTCTGCGGGGAACTCAGCTCGCGGCGCGGCATCGAATCCCTGATGTTTCGCCGCCAGCGCCTTTCTGTGCCGCACCTGCTGATGGAGCGCCGAAAACGCCAGCAGCGCCTGCAGGGCGTCGCGCTGCGAGGGCTGGGGTGAAGGATGATCCGACCCGGCGACGGATTGTCCAGGCGACGGAGTCGGCGCCACGCCCTGCTCGCGCGGCCACGCCGGTACGGCGGCCTCAGGCACACCACCCTGTGGCGCACTAGCTCCTGCGTGCACACTACTCCCGGGCATCTCCGGCTTAGAGGTGGTCGTCGCCATCAGGACACACTTCACTTGTAAGTTAAACGGTCTTTAAGGGCATATGCAATTACCTGGGGGTGCCCCCTTGGACATGTCCTTCGGTAAGCCGCCCGCGTTGCCGAAACGCTGTCATTGCGAACCTCTGCAGTTACTCATAGCTATGCATCGCACGGGATAACATTGCGAAAATAGGGGCTCGACCACTGGCGATTTTTCCAAGGCGGTGTTTATGGATGTGGGATTATCCGTGCGACAAGCGCGGGTTCGCCACCGGCATGAACTGCACACGCTGACCTACGTCACACTCGACCAGGCCAACGGCGGAATCATCCGCAATATCACTCACGAAGGCATCGCCGTGCAGTTGGTGGCCGCGGTGCGCCCGCGGCAGCAGATGCGCGTGCGCTTCGAGTTGCGTCATCCCCGTCTGCGCGTGGAAACCCGCGGCGAAGTCGTGTGGGCGACCTTCTCCGGACAGTGTGGCATTCGCTTTCTCGACCTGTCCCCACGCATGGCACGGCAAATCGACGAGTGGATCTTCAGCAGTCTGCTGGAGGATATCTCGCTGCGTTCCCAACTGGATGATCGATCGCAGCCTGGATCCACACTCGCTGTTCGCGCTGAAAACGACGGCCTCATCGTGTCCGGTGATCCCGTCAAGGTCATCGAACTGCCCTTGCGTCATGAGCCCGAGCATCCGAGTCGGGATCAAGCCCGCAGTGACGGCCTGAACAAGGACGTACGCCCGCGAGCGGACGTGGCCGAGCTTTCTAAGCCTGCGCCGGCGCTCGATTGGCTATCGCGACCGCTGTCCGGCCGCAGCCTTGCCTGGACCATCAACCTGCTCGCCATCGTGGCCGGTCTGCTGCTGTTTGCCTTGGTCTTCTTGAGCGTGACGCGCGAACTTCCCAGATGGCCGTTCGCACTGGCCGCCGGAGCCGCCATTCTGGTGGCCGCCTTGTATTGGGGATTCTTCAAGCTGTTTGGAGGATCAAGCCCCGGCGCCCGGCTTGCACGCCTCGCCGGTTACCACCTGGAAGAGGAAGAAGAAGAAGTGAAGGACAGCCGCTTCCGTTGATGGCAAGACTTGGGCATTCCGTGGAAGAGCGGCCCTTTAGGGCCGCGTTCAGTTCGCAGAGATGGGGCCTTTAGGCCCTGAGGCTTTGGAGCGGACTAATTTGCCAGGAACTGCTGCGCCAGCCACAGCTGCAGCATCCGCTCCTGCCGGGAGGCGATCTTCAGGAAGCGAATGCCCATGTTTCCGCGCTGATCCTGCCAGGCAACTTCCGCCTGTGCTTTCATTTTCGACTTGGCGCCCGGCAGATCAAAGGCGACCCGCAGGGGCTGCTGGATCGCGATCGGATTGTCGGTGTGAATCTGCATTCCGCCCTGGCTGATGTTGACCAGCACGGCGTCCTTTGCCCTGCTGCCTTTGCAATTCAGCGCCACGGGCACTTCCAGGCCGGCGCGATGGTAGCGCAGGCGTCCGTCGAGAATCATGTTGCGCGCCGCCGAAAGCGTGCGCACGGCCTGCTCCACCGAGATCGGCTTGGCGAAGGCGAACAGCGCGCCCGTATCGTCCAATCGGTAGTTGCAGCCCGGCCCGCCCATGATGACCAGCGGCACGGTTTTCGGCCTACGTTCACCTCGCTGCAGTTCGCGCAGGAACTGAGAACTCCCGCTCAGATCGCAATCCACGATGAGGGCGTCGATCTTCGACTTGTTCAGCCGGGCCATGGCGCGTTGCGGTTCTTGTTCGACCGCAACGTCCATGTGAAGACTGCTCATGATGCATTCCAGAACACTGACTTCCTGCCAGTCGCGGGAAACCACCATCGAGGAAAGTGTCATGCAAGCACTGTAGCGGCGAGCGTAATCGCGCCGTAGATAACTAACGTAATGAAGCATTGAAGTGGTGAGTTTGAGGTAAGGCGTCGAAGTCACGACGAAGGGGCGTACGAGTGCCGGTGGGCTTGCCTGTTGATGCTATCGCAGCTTCGCGTACTCGGCCTTCGCTTGCTTCAGGAGAGGGATGTCCGGGTCGGCGTCTTTCCAGAGGGTGAGAAAGTCTTTGTAAGCTGCGAGCGCCCTGACGCGGGCGGCATCGGCTTCCGCGCCGTGCGAAGTTTTCGAGTGCAAGGCGTTCGCACGGGCCACACCCAGATGCGCCAAGGCCCCTGCCCAGCAGTTCAAGACGATGCCGCTGTGGTCGAGAATTTTCTGGAACTCGGCGGCGGCGGCAATCCCTTGCCCCGATGCCAGATACGCCTCGCCGCGAATGTAGGTGTGATAGAGGCAGTTGTCGCCGAACGCCACGCTGCCCAGTTCGATGGAAGAAGCAGCTTGCAGATCGCTGATCGCCTCAGCCGGGTTCTTCCGGTTCAGGGCCAATTGAGCCTTAATCGCGGGCAACCACAGCGACTGCATCTGGGTATCGAGTGGGTAGCGTTTGTTCAGGTCTTGCGCCAGCGATTCGGCTCGTGCCGCATCACCCACCATGGCAAACGCCAGAGCCGCCTCCACCTCAACACCTTCATCTGCTGGATCAAGTTTCAAGCCTTGTGCTGCTTGCTGCTTTGCGTCTGCCAAAACGCCGAACGCGGCTTCCCACTGAGCGGCAATCTCCTGCGATATGGCCCCAGTTTCCTTGCTATCGGCGCGGATCGCAGAATCTATCGATCGCCGGGTCAGTTCCGTTGCCTTATTCGTGTGACCTGCATAGGCTTCGGTGTCGGACGCGAGTGAAAGCCCGATGTTCTCTTCGGGCTTGCCCGGAAACCACTGGAGCTCTTCCGCCATGGCTTGAGAATCTGCCCGAACGAAGGCTAGAAAATAGCGTTCTTGGAGAAGTAGGACATTATCCAGTTTTCTAGCTTGGGCCTGCTGTACTACTTGCTGTGCTTCGTCGAATCGCTGCAAGCCGAGCAGGGCGCCGACGAGATTAACGTATGGGGCGATGTGGTCCGGGGCGAGGCGCAGGCTTTCCGCAGATGCTTCTCTCGCTTTTTCCCATTCTCCAAGTGATTCGTATTGGATTCCCAGATCGCCATGTGCTCTGTAGTCTCGCGGGTAGGCCTGGATTTGCTCCTGAAAGGTCTGTGCGGCCTTGTCCAGTTCCCCAGTTACGTGTGAATAGTACAGACCAGCAATAAAAAGCTTTTCCCGCTCGCTGGCATGCTCACGCAGTTGGAACGCCTTGCTGAAGTTTTCACTGGCGCGCCCTGTCTCACCCAGAACCAAGTAGCTAGTCCCTAGTTCCGCATACGCGAAGGCAAAATTGGGATCGAGTTCGACGGCTCGTTGGTGGTAAGGCGGGGCGGCGGACGTGCCATGGGCTTTCTCGCCAAGGCTGAACGCTTTCAACGCTTCAAGCGAAGAGGTGGTAGCCTCCGACAGCGGAACATCGAATTTCTGCACCGTTTCAAGAGACTCACCCAATTCGCTACGCAATTTGGATGCTGCCTCGCCCAGCGCGTCGAGCACTTTCTCTTTGGCAGCCGCCGCGCCCTGCTCCTGTGACAGCGTGTCCCCGCTTTGGCAATTCACCGCCTTCAAACCCAGCACGTATTGGCTGCCCAGACTCGCAATCGACCCGGCAACGTATGCCTTGCTGTCAGCACGCTGGCAAAGCTCGCGAGTTATTTCGGGCGTAAGTGGCGTGTTGGTCGGACGAGCCATCAGCCGCAAGGTCGCCGCCACCTTGTCGTCACCGAGCACATTCAAGAACGGCGATTGCCGCAAGGAAACTGTAAGTGCCGTCTTCAGCGTGTCATCGAACACCGGATCGCCCGTGGTGTTCGTGAAATCCGCAAGCACGATGGTGTCTTTATCGGTCAAGCGCTTCCTCTGCTGGTGCGAGCGATAGTAAAGCCCGCCCGCCACGAACAAGCCGATCAACAGGACGGGAGCCGCAATCTTCCAGAGCTTCGCAACCCGAGCCACAGGAGCTTCTACCGCCGCACCGTGTCCGCTCTCTGTGTCCCGCTTCAGCCGTTGCAGTTCAGCCCTCATATCTGAGGCATGCTGGTAACGAAGATTCCTATCCTTCTCTAGTGCCCGGTTGATGATCCGTTCGAGTTCTGCGGGCAAATCGGGATTGAGTCGCACGGCTGGCGTGGGCGTTGCGTCCAGAATGGCTTTGAATATCACACCTGAACTCTCGCCCCGAAACGGCAATGTACCCGTCGCCATCTCGTAGAGAACCGCACCGAATGAGAACAGGTCTGTGCGCGAATCTAACTCCTTCGCTCGCACTTGTTCGGGCGACATGTAGGCGATGGTTCCCAC
>Ga0187770_10000096_pt1 | contig 38526 bp, 33 predicted proteins | sample 0116_SJ02_MP02_2_FD_133154 | JGI IMG/M metagenome (GOLD analysis project Ga0187770, IMG submission 133154) | Tropical peat soil microbial communities from peatlands in Department of Meta, Colombia - 0116_SJ02_MP02_20_MG | ecosystem: Environmental > Terrestrial > Soil > Wetlands > Peat | place...
TCTGCCGGCTGACCCCAAGCGGCAGGCTGAACTATGAACACGAATCGCCTTATGCACACAAAGCTGCACTTGAGCGGTGACAAAATTGTAGTTCTCTTGACCCACCTAGCCAATGGCACAACAGTGCCACGGCGTTCCCGCTCGTGCCACGTCACGTTACCCCACGGTTACTGTTACGCAATGCTCTTGAGCGGCAACGCCTGATTCACGGCAAACAAAGCCAGTTCCAGTCGAGTCGAAACACCAAGCTTGTCGAAGATATTGCTCAGATGGTGCTTCACCGTATCTTCGCTGATCTTGAAATACTCGGCGATTTCCTTGTTGGAGTATCCGGCCACGACGGCGGAAACAATCTCCAGTTCGCGCGGCGTCAAACCGAATTTTTTCTGCCGCGCCTCATCGTGCGATGATTGCATCAGCGTGCGCAGGTATTGCACCAGATTGGACACACTCTCCCGTCCCACCCAGTATTCGCCCGCCATCACGGTGTGAATGGCTTTCAACAGGAGCTGCGTGGCCGAATCTTTCAGCACCACTCCGCGCGCGCCCAGTTGCAGTGCTTCGACGATCTGACTCTTTTCCGCGGCTGCCGTCAGCAGAATCACTCTCACCGGAGTGGCGTTCGCCGGCATGCTCAGCTCCCGCAACGCCTCCAGGCCGGGATGCTTGGGCATCGCCAGATCCAGCAGCAGAATGTCCGGTTTCAACTGCTTCGCCAGCCGCACCGCTTCCGCCCCGTCCGACGCCTCGCCCAGAACCTTCAGGTCGGCCTCAGCTTCCAACAGACGGCGCAGGCCGTCGCGGAAAATGGGGTGATCGTCGGCGATCACCAAGCGAACCGGTTGCGATTTTCTAAAATTCATTCGGCACTTCCCCGCGCGGAACTGAAATTTCCAGGCGCGTTCCCTGCCCCGGAGTTGATTCTACCGTGAGTTCGCCGTCCAGCAAACGAACCCGTTCCTTAATGATCATTGGTCCCCTGCCTTCGTCTTCCATCTGCTGCTGGTTCAGTCGCCCTTCGAATGGGAATCCTTTGCCGTCGTCCTCCACGGTCAAGGTCCATTTCCCGTTGCTCGAGCCCAAACGTACCAGTGCATGCCGCGCGCCGCTGTGTTTGCGCACGTTCACCAAGCTCTCCTGCACAATGCGGAGCAACTCCTGGCAAACCTTTTGCGGCATATCCAGTTCGTCGAGGTCGGTCACGAAACGCGCGCTGATGCCGGTCTCGCGCTGAAAACGCTCGACGGTGTCGTTCAACACGCCCAGCAGCCGGTCCGCGTCCACATCAATGGCTTTCATCTGCTGCATCAGTTCGCGCAGCTTGAGCACTTCCTCGCGCAGCAGTCCCTGAATCCGGCCTAACTCTGCGCCGATCGGGCGGTTGGCCTCCGCCTGGCGGCGTATGACGTCCACCTGCAGTTCCACGGCGATCAGCGATTGCACAGCGCCGTCGTGCAGTTCGCGGGCAAAGCGGGCTCGCTCGGCCGCACTCGCCCGTCGACGCAGCCGGTGCAGAAGGTACACGTTGTAAATCGCGGGCCCCACCTGCCGTACCAGGTTCAGCAGGAAACGTAATTCCTCCTGCTTCTCGCCCCGCCACGAGGGATTGAACAGGAAAATGCGCCCCCGCCACTCCCCGCCAAACAGGAACGCCACGGTGATCAGGGAATTGAAGTCCTGCGTCTCGCGAAGCTTGGCCACGGGCACCTGGTCGGTGACTGGGACCTGGTTGCCGTAATGATCGAGCGCCAGCGTCGTCCACTTCCCATCGTTCGTGCTCGAGTAACAAACCTCGCCGGGAAAATCGTCGAGGTAAATCCTGGCGTTGCGATGTCCATCCAGCCACTGAAACTCGGAAGGTGCGCCCGAGGTGGACCGGTTCAGCTCACCCAGAAAAATCCGGTGGCTGCGTGTTTCCTGCGCCGCCACCACCAGCCGCGAGGCCTCATACATTGCCATCGTTTCGGAAAAAATCTGCTGCATCGTTCCGGTCAGGCCAGCTTCGACCCGCACCCGCGACAGAATGCCCGTCACGACGGCCTTTTCGGCGCGCAGGTGTTTCTGCTGCTCGGCCAGGTATCCCAGCAACAGGCCCATGACGATCAGATAGATCGAGAGCATGAACAGGCGGTTGGGGTCGAATTCGTTGACGTTCACGCGCAGACCGAGAAAGGCGCTCAGGCGTGCTGGGCCTCCCGGTTGCAGCCACAGCTGAATTACCACCAGACGTTCCAGCCACAACAACGCAACTTCGGCCGCAGCGGTGCCTAGCGTTTCCCACAGTCCCCAGCGGTACGCTGCGGCGGCGAGAACAAAGAAGAAGAAGAGGAAAAACGGAGTGCGCGGGCCTTCCGCGAAAATCGAGATCACCGCCGGCCACGCGATATCGCCGGCGTGCACCAGCAAGCGAAAAGCAGACGTAGATTGCTGCCGCCGCCGCAACAGCATCAGGATGAGAATGCCGTTGGCCAGATAAAAGACGAACAGGCCGTAAGCCGCCCAGGAATGGCCCAGTTCCGTCGGATCCATGCGAATGGCGACCAGCGTCGAGATGGCCAGAAACACGCGCGCCGTCGCCAGCCAGCGTTCAATCCGGCGGGTCTCGCCTGGATCGGGCGGAATTCTCAGTCTCCAGGAATTTCGGTAGCGGTCAACCGAACGCAATCGAGTCAGTCTCCACGAAGTGGCGGGGATCGCGCTGCTTAAAGCAATCTGTCGCGCTGCCTATGATCGTGCTGCATATTATTGAATAAGAAAACCTTACCTTCAAGCCCCGATTGCCAGCGGGCGTGGCACCGCCGATCTGACCTGACGCACCAGATTACTACAGTAACCACCTCCGTTCTTCCATCCCATCTAGAATGGCCTCAGAGGAGTGTCTTGAGCGCGCGCGCCAAAATCTGGCTGGCAGCGGTGGGCGGGATTCTGGCCGCCTTCCTTGTGGCCTCTGTGTTTCTGCCCCAGTCGTATGGCCTCTCCGCGATCTGCGATTTCACCGATACGCTTCTCCTGGCTTCCGGCGCTGCCTCCTTTGTTCCTCTTGCGCTGCGCTCGCGCGGACGCATGCGCCTTTTCTGGTCGCTCATCATTCTTGGCCTCACCATGTGGCTGTGTTATCAGCTCGCCTGGACCTACAACGAGGTCGTGCTCCGCCGGGAAGTGCCCGAGCTTTATGCCGGAGACATTGTTTTGTTTCTCGACATCGTCCCGCTGATGGCTGCTCTTGCGCTGCGCCCCCACGCCTCCGAGGATGAATACGCCGGCCGGCTGGGCCGGCTCGATTTCGCCTTGTTGTTGGTGTGGTGGCTGTATCTCTATGTTCTGATCGTCATCCCCTGGCAGTACGTGCAAGCCAATATTCCAGCATATAACCACGATCTGGATACGCTCTATCTCATCGAGAAGCTCGCCTATCTGGCCGGCTTGGCAACCTGCTGGTTCAGCAGCAAAGGTGACTGGAGAAAACTCTACGCCAGCCTGTTTGGCATGAGCTTCACCTATGTCGCCAGTTCCACGATTGCGAACTGGGCCATCTCGCGGAACGCTTACTACACAGGCAGTGTTTACGACCTTCCCATAGCCTGCGCGATGGCTTGGATCACCTGGATTGGCCTGAGCACTAAAGTCGATCAGCCCAATGCCGACATTGTTGAAACCTCAACTGTCTACAGCGTGTGGATTGCCCGCTGCGGCATGATTGCTGTTTTTACTCTTCCCCTTTTCGCCGTTTGGGCCATCTCGGATGCCCTGATCCCGCCCCGCATACGACTCTACCGAATCGTGCTGACCCTGGGCGCCGCAATCGTGATGGGCGTGATGGTATTCGTCCGCCAGCACTTGCTCGACCGCGAATTGATTCAGTTGCTCAACCAATCGCGGGAATCGTTTGATCATCTCAAGCGCCTGCAGGCGCAAATCCTGCAGTCGGAGAAAGTCGCTTCCGTGGGCCAGTTGGTTGGCGGTGCTGCTCACGAACTGAATAACCCCATCACCGCCATGCTCGGCTACTCTGACCTGCTGCTGAGTACTTCGCTGAGCGCGGAGCAGCGGCCGTTGGCGGCAAAAATCGGCCAGCAGGTGCGCCGCACCAAGTCGCTGGTCGCCAGCCTCATCAGTTTTGCCCGCCAGAGTCCAGCGGCCAAAACTCCGGTGGATCTCAACACTCTGGCCCGCACCGCCGTCAAGCTGGCGCAGCCGCAGTGGGAGGCTCTTCAGATCGGGTTGCACACGGACTTTGACGCCGACTTGCCCAAGGTTCTGGGCGACTCCAACCAGTTGCTGCAGGTCTGCGTGCAGTTGCTGGGAAACTGTCTGCACCTGATGGATGAGAGCGGCAGGAAAATCCTCAGCGTAAGCACCCGCCGCGAAGAAGGCATCGCGCTGCTCGAGATTTCCACTCCATCAGCTCCGGCTGAGAATGGTGCGCTAGCGGGTCGCCCGGCAGAAGCGGTGACCGATGTGGACGACGGCTTCAGCGCTTGTCAGGGGATACTGCAGGAACATCGCGGTCAGGTTTCGCGGCAGCAACGCGAGGATGGTGCCATCTGTCTGCGCGTTGAGCTGCCAGCTCTCGAGGGCACGCTGCCGCGATCACAGGCGGCTACCGTGCCGGTGCTGTGGCAATCTCAACCGTTCGCTTGAGCTGCCCGCAGGCGGCATAGATATCGCGCCCACGTGGACGCCGCACAAAGGCCGGGATTCCCGCATCCACCAATATTTTCTGGAAGGCCGCGACGCGATCCTCCGCCGGCGTGCCAAACTCGATTCCGGGCCCCGGATTCAGCGCAATCAGATTCACCTTGGGCCGCATTCCACGTACGAGTTCGACCACTTCTCTGGCGTTGGCGGGCGCGTCGTTTACGCCGCTCAGCAGCACATATTCGAATGTGATCCGTTCGCGAGGTCGCAACGGAAACTCGCGCGCCGCCGCCATCAGCTTCTCCAGATTCCATTTCCTGTTCAGCGGCATCAGTTCGGTCCGCATCGCGTCGTTCGACGCATTCAGAGAAATCGCCAGCTTCGGCCGCACCGGTTCCTGTCCGAAATCGTGAATGCGCGGCACGATGCCTGCCGTGGAAACCGTCATGCGCGATTCCGCTACGCCCACCTCTTCGACAAGCAAGCGCACCGCTTTTATGAAGTTGTCGTAATTCAGGAACGGTTCACCCATTCCCATGAAAACCAGATTCGTGCGGTCCTCCGGTGGCGAGACTTTCTGGTCGTTCAGCACGGCGCCGACCTGGCCGACAATTTCTCCGGCGGTCAGATTTCGCTTCAGTCCCAGGAGCGCTGTAAGACAAAACTGGCAGTCAACCGCGCAGCCGACCTGGCTCGAGATGCAAATCGTCGCACGATCCCAAGCACGCGCTGCGCCGCCGAGCTTACGCTCGGCCGGACGGCCGAGAGCCTGCCCTGAGCCTGTCGAAGGGGTGGCCGTCCCTACACATTCCGCGGTAGTCACCGAATCCCCCGCTTCGCTGCCGTCTCCGGCTTCGCCGCCATCACCTTCAGGCATCCATACGGTTTCGACCGTTTGCCCGTCGGCCAATGCCATCAGGTAACGAATCGTGCCGTCCTCGGAGACGAAGCGCTTTTCGATCGCTGGCAACCCGATCGAAACGCCCTTTTCCACCAACTTCAAACGAAACTGCTGCGGCAGAGTCGAAATCCGCTCGATCGCGTCGACCCGTTGCCGGTAAACAGCCTCAAGTAGCTGTTGCGCGCGGTAGGAGGGTTCACCTTCGTTTTCCACAAGCGAGCTGATTTCGCCCCGGTCGAGCCCTAGTAGCGGGATTTGCAACGGATTTCCCATCGTGTCTGGTCTCTGGTGGTGGCCGGATCCGCAGGCCGCGCTGCGGCAGGGTGGAACTTACCTTAACCCACTGATTCTAGGCCACTAAACTATTCTCGCACAGGCCTTGCGCCTGTGTCAGAATAGTAAGGATCTCTCCACAGCAAGTTTACTGGGGTTCTACAGAATTCATCTTTACTTAGCAGGATTCATTCATGGTGCCGGAAGTTCGCAACATTCGCCGTCAATCGCTCTCCAACGGCCTGACCATCATCACCGAGCAAATGTCGCACATTCGCTCGGCCTCCATCGGCGTGTGGCTGGAGACCGGTTCGCGCGATGAGACTCCCGAGTCGAACGGCATCTCGCACTTCATCGAGCACATGGTGTTCAAAGGCACGAAGCACCGCACCGCGGAGGAAATCGCGCGCCAGGTCGACTCCATCGGCGGCAACATGGACGCCTTCACCGCCAAGGAATGCATCTGCTTCAACGTGAAAGTGCTCGACGAGCACGTGCCCACCGCGCTCGACATTCTCAGCGACCTGGTGCTCAACCCGGTCTTCGACGCCAACGACATTGCCCGCGAGCGCGGCGTCATCATGGAAGAAATCAAAATGGACGAGGATAATCCCGATTATCTCGTCCACGAAATCTTCACGCAGAATTTCTGGAAGGATCATCCGCTGGGCAAGCCGATCCTGGGCACGAAGGAAACGGTGAAGCGCTTTGAGCGCGACGCCGTGCTCGAAGCTTACAAGCACCGTTTCGCACCCGGGAATATCATCGTGTCGGCGGCGGGCAATCTCGATCACGACCGCTTTGTCGAGCTGGTGACGCGGCATTTCGAGCACATGAAGCCGCTGTCGAACGGCTTCCATTCGTCCGCGCCCAGGATCGTTTCCCGCATCATTCTGCGCAACAAGAAAGCGCTCGAGCAGGTGCAGTTGTGCATCGGTGTGCCCGCGCATCCCATCGCGCATGAGAAGCGCCACGCCGGCTACATTCTCAACACCCTGCTCGGCGGAGGCATGAGTTCGCGCCTGTTTCAGAACATCCGCGAGCGCCAGGGGCTGGCTTACTCCATCTACAGCGATCTGAATCCTTACCGCGATACGGGATGCCTCGCCGTTTACGCCGGAACTTCGCTGGCCTCGGCAGCGAAAGTGGTGCAGTCGGTAGTCAGCGAATTCCACAAGCTGAAAACCGAAGCCGTAACCGAGGAAGAATTGCGCCGCTCCAAGGCTCAACTGAAAGGCAGCCTGATGCTGTCGCTTGAGTCGAGCACCGCGCGCATGTCGAATCTGGCTCGTCAGGAAATGTATTTTGACCGCTACTACGATCTCGACGAGTTGATCGAAAAAATCGAGGCCGTCACCGCTGAAGATCTGATCCGCCTGGCGAACGAGTACTTCCATACGGAGTCGGTGGCCGTGACCGTTCTCGGCAATCTGCCGGGCTTGAAGATTACACGCGATCAACTGGCGTGTTGAATCCGGCACCAGCGCCTCCCTGCGGACGCATCTGTAAGATGTTGGCAGGAAAGACGTTGATGCGAGCCGCAAGAGAGTATTCCCGCCCCACTCCGCGCCGGGCGAAAACTTAGTTCTTGAATTTCGCTGTAACTTTCCACTACCCTTGGGCCTCCTATGTACGGCCGCGGGCGGAGAGGCCTGCTTGCCGGTGGAATACCGATAACTCACCCCAAGGAGAAACGAGAAACCATGAAGAAGATTTTCAGCATTCTGACGCTGACCTGTGTTCTGGCGTCGATGATGGCCTTCGCGCAAGACACCACGAAGAAAGACGACACGATGAAGAGCGACTCGACGAAGAAGACCGCTTCCGCGTCGAAAACCAGCACCGCCAAGAGCAAGACTGCGTCGAAGAAAACCACCACCACGAAAAAAGACGACAGCATGAAGAAGAGCGACGACAGCAAGAAGCCCCAGTAGTCGCCGTCCCATCGGGAATTCATGGCGCGGGCCGCGAGTCCGCGCCAGATTGTTTCCAACCAAAGCAAGGATTTCGCGCCCCTCGCTCAGTTCCGGCCGTGAACATCCTCAGTGTGCGCGGCATCGCTGCGGGCGGACTGAGCATCATCATCCACGTCGGCGTCAACCTGTGTGCCCGGCAGCGCATAGGCGGCAGCGGTCGTCTCCAGATATTTCTTGAGACAGCGCGGGCATGGCGTGAATCCCTCTTTCAGAGCTTCTTTCGCCGTCAGCTTACGCAGCTTGTCCTTGTCATGAATGAAACTGCATCCGGGGACGTGAAAAATCTTGGTCCCTTGCGCCACCACGACCTGCAGGTCCGGCGGAATATTTTCGCCCGCGTTGGCGTGCTGCGACCTGGCCTGCTGAATTGATGTGCGCGAATTCATGAGCCACACTCCGCCGATAATCAGCGCCATGGCGGCGACCGGAATCAGCCACGCCTCCCACGTGAACCAGCGGCTCGAGCGTGGGCGCGCTCTCTGGGCCAGCCGCTTTTCCAGACGACGATCAAATCCCGCAGGCAGGTCGATCATGCGCTCGTCGCCGTACAGCCGGATCACGTTGCGCATGCCCTCCAGCACCGATCTGCAGCGCGGGCACGCGCCGAAATGCTCGTCCATCGCCGCACGCAGCGTTACATCGACATCGCCTCGAGATAGTTGGAAATCTCGCGCCACACCTGCTCGCAGTTCACCGCTTCATTCACCATGGCTTGGTCCCCTTCTCGAAGGGCAGTCGGCTGAACCAGCCTTGTCCCCATCCGCTGGCCAGCAGGTCGCGCAGCATAAGCCGCGCCCGCAGCAAACGGGTCTTGACCGAGGCCACGGAGATGCCCAGCGCCTCGGCCGTCTCCTGAATATTGAGTTGCTCCACGTCGCGCAGGACGAAGACTTCACGATACTTGCGGTCGAGCGAGGCCAGCGCTTCCGCAAGTTTCCGGCGGATTTCTTTTCGCTCCAGCGCCTCGGAAGGAATCTCACGCCAGTCGGCAAAATCGCGGGGCGTGTAATCGCTCTCTTCGTCGCGGCGGTCGTCCATGCCTTCCATGATCACGGTTCGCTCCCTTCTGCGCCGCATCAGCGCTTCGTTGACCGTGATTTGAATCAGCCAGGTGCTGAAGCGAGACTCGGCGCGAAACTGCCGGATGTTGGCGAGAGCTTTCAACATCGCCTCCTGGGCCACATCTTCGGCATCGCTCTCATTGCGCAGGATGGCGAGCGCAGCGGCATAGACCCGCCGCTCATACGGGCGAACCAGTTCGTAGAACAATTCGTGCTTGCCGCGCTGCACGCGCGCGATCAGATCCTGCTCGCGGCCGGCGCTTTGCTCCGGGTTGTTCACCACCACAATCCGTTCGGCCATCGCATTTGGGTGGCGCAGCGCTTCAGCGCTGCGATTTCCCCAGATGGTTTCTGGGGGCTTCAGCCCCCGAGGTCACACCGCCAGACACCACTTCAATACTCGGGATCCTTCTTCCAACCCGTCAGCATGGAGAAGAAATTGCTCCAGCCATGCAGAACCACCATCACCAGATGTCCGAACGCGAAACCCAAAATCGCCCACATGGTCAGAAAATGCCACAGCCGCGCCCAGTGGAATCCGCCCATCAGCCACGCCAGCCACGAAAACTGGATCGGTTTCCAGATGGCGAAGCCGGTCGCGACCGAAATCACGCCCAGCCCGATCACGCTGGTATAGGCGTGCTTCTGCAGCGGATTGTAGGCCTCGCGCTGCTCCGGTTTCGGCCCGAAGAAAAAGTAATGCCGCACCATGGGCCACACGCCGGGAAGGTCGCGGCGCGTGAACAACACCTGCCGGTAATGGCCGCTGAAAATCTGGTAGCCGAGATAGACCAATCCTGTCGCCATGTAAATCCACATGAAGGTGAGGTGCCATTGCAGTGCGCCGCCCAGCCAGCCGCCGATGGCGAATGCCTTTGGCCAGTTCAGCAGATCTTTCTGCGGAATCTTGGCGCCGAAGCTGGGGAAGGCACGAAAAATCTGCAGGCCGCTGCCGATCATGACAAACAGCGCAATGGCGTTCACCCAATGGCAGATGCGCACCGCGAGCGGATGCTCGTACACGGCGCGCGCGACGGCTTCGGTTTCTTCTCCGTTGGAGCGAACGATTTCGACGACAGAACTCACCCCGTACTCCTTGCCGATCGGCCCTCAGCGGCTAAAGCCGCTCGATCTCTGGCAGTCTTACGGCACGACTAAAGTCGTGCCCTTCCCGAGCCTTCTTCCATGACCGCGTTCACAATCCGTAAAACTCCGAATATCCCTGATCTTCCCAGTAACCGACACGTTCCAGAATGTTCGTCACTTTCAAGTCGGTCAAATACTTCGCTTGCTTGTAGCCGACCTTGGTGGGAATGTTCAGCCGCAGGGGCGCGCCGTGCTCGCGCGTGAGAGGACGGTCGTACATTTCCCAGCACAGCAGCGTCTGCGGATGCAGCGCCGTCGCCATGTCGAGCGATTCGTAGTAATCGTCGGCGCACTCGACCGTCACGAATCGCGCCGTCGTGTCGGCACCGATCATTTTTAGGAAATCGGAGAGCCGCGCGCCGCCGAATCGGCCAATCACATCCCAGCCTTCCACGCAGACATGGCGAGTGTTCTGCCGGGTGCGCGGCAGCGTCTGAATTTGCGCGAGCGTGTAGTCCCCCGGCTTTTGCACGGCCCCGGTGACCGTCAGCGTCCACTTTTCGAAAACCACGCCGGGATCGTCGACGTCGTAGTCGTTGATCGGAAATTTTTCGAACGGCGTGACTTCAGCATCGGAAAAGGTCGTGGCCAGATGCCCGTTGCGAAACATCAATCCGGAGGCCCAATCGCTGAAACCCAAGCCCTTCTTCAGCAACCACTCCTGCACTCCGGGGATGGCGAAGGCCCCAAGGGCCAGGACCGGCGCCACTTTCAACAATTCGCGGCGCGAAACTTGGCCGAACCGACGCTCAGCGAAGCGGGGATAGAGAATTCGTGGCGCGCGTTCCGCCTCGTGTGCTGCTGGCTCAGCGGTCGGTGTTTGCCCGGCTTTAACCTCAGCCGGCTTGGCCTCAGCAGACAACTTTGCAGACCCAGCCTCGGTAGTCACGCGTGCGGCAGGTCCGGGCTCGACCTGCTTCGGTTCAGGCCCGTTAGCGGCTGCATCCGGCGAGGTTGGCGGCTTCGGTTCGCGATTCTCCGGTTCTCGGTTCTCGGCGTCCATAGGTCCCAGCATTCTCCTGAGGTCCCGACAAGCATGGGATTCGGAAGGCCCCACAAAAGTTACGGCCAATTTAGCACGAGATGGGAACAGGGTTCAGCCGTCCCCCCCGGCCGCAGAAAGCCACACTTTTGCTGGTCTTTCGGCGCGATTCGAGGCATACTATCGGGCATCGACCGAAGGAACACCCCCAGTTCCGGATGAAGATTCGGCCTCATAGGTTCCGGCATGTTCGATCCTAATGCGCTGTACTCCAAAACGCCGCTTCCGAAAGCAAATCGTCCTTTGTTGAGAACAGCGAGAGCGGGAGCGCCGGTCGAACCCAAACAACGGCGCATGATGGTCATGGCGCTGGCATTGTTGCTGCTTACCCTGGGGTTCGTCCTTTTCCACGATCGCGATTTCTGGTTTCCCGACACGGACGAGGCGCAGGACACGCAGGATACAAATCGGGTCGCGGCCGTGCCTCCGGTTGTCGCGAGATCGACTCAACCCGTTCCCGTGGCCCAGGCCGCGGTCGCGCCGGAAAAAACAGGCAGGAAATCGCACAAGTCCAACGCTCGGGCGGGCAGCGCCAAGACGGCCAGCGCCAAAGCGGTCAGTGGCAAAGTGAAGAGTTCGTCGCGGACGGCCTCTGCCGCAGCACCAGTCGAAAGGGCTGCTGCCGATCGCGGAATTCCGGATCGCGGCGTCGTCGATCGCGGCGCGATCGCTGGCAATATTGATCCATCCGACGCGCCTGACGGCATGACGGTGGCGAACCGGACCGCATTGCCGCCGCTGGAAGTGGAAGTCATAGCCGGCGATAATCATCGCAACATCCATCCCGGCACCAACGCCGTGCAGGTGGAGGTGCTGCCCGACTCTGCTGCTGACGCTGCGCCGGCATCGTCATCGAACACAGAGACTGCCGCCTCCGTCACCGACAATGCCGCCGAGCGGGTGCAAATGTCGGCCGATACGGCGGAGGTCGTAAGCCGTCCGGTGCAGCCGGGATATCCGACGCTAGCCCGGCAAATGAAGGTGCAGGGCTCGGTTATTCTCCGCGCGTTTATTGGGCGGGACGGTCTGATTCAGGATTTGCGGGTGGTCAGCGGTCCACCCATTCTCGCCTCAGCTGCTGAGGAAGCGGTGAAGCAGTGGCATTTCAAGCCGCACTACGTGGGCACGGAAGCAGTGGAAACGCAGGCCAAGATCACCGTCAACTTCACCATCTCGACCAACTAGTCTGTTGGCTGGTCTGTCATTTTCAGTCGACCGCAGAAGAGGATGAGAACGAATTTTCTCCGACACATCGCCATCCCGTCGATCGCATTCATGGCGTGTGCGTTAGCGGCTTCGTCCGAGTATCACGCGCACCATGCGGAGGCTGCTATGTCTTTCACTATTTCAAGCCCGAGTTTCACCAACGGCGGCGACATCGCAAGGAAATTCACCTGTGATGGAGCCGATGTTTCGCCTCAGCTTTCATGGACCGAGCCTCCCGCCGCCACCAAAACCTTCGCGCTGCTCTCGGACGATCCCGACGCGCCGGTGGGCAACTGGAATCACTGGACAGCGTGGAATCTGCCGGCGAACCTGCGCGGCCTGCCCGAAGGATCGAGCAAAGACGCGCGTCTGCCTGACGGGACAGAGCAGGGCCGCAACGATTTCCGCAAAACAGGCTACAACGGGCCGTGCCCTCCTCCAGGCAAGCCGCACCGCTACTACTTCAAATTGTTCGCTCTAGATACAAAGCTCGATCTCAAGCCCGGAGCGGGCAAGAAAGAACTGGAAGCGGCGATGAAGGGACACATCCTTGCGCAAGCGGAATGGATGGGGCGATACGGGCGTTAAGGCCGCTCTGTGGGCGATACAAAATCTTCCGGAACGGCTCCGTTTCCTGTTGGCCGACTACTCGCTCGGAGTCCGTCGAACCGTGAAGCCAACGCCAGGTATTCGGCTCACTTTATGCTGCGGCTTCCAGTGGTCGATCCTTTGCGCCCATAATCAAAAACCACAAGATAATCGCTGGTTCGCCTAGCGTTAGCGGGATGCTCGCGAATCGGTTCACGACATTCGCGTAGCTCGGTAGAAGCAACGGCGCAATACTATCCGCCAAGTAGCCGAAGCCTGCTGAGATCAGGAGGATGCCCAGGATGCGGGGGAGGAAACCTGATCTATATACAAGAATCCCGAAGTGGAAAAGCCAGGGGCCAAAAATCCAGCCGACAACGTACCCGTAGCGATGCAAATCGAGGAACAACATCGCCAGGGCCTCGCGGCGCGGTTGGTCGAAAACCGACAGGAAATCCGCGCCGCGCAAGAGCGTCAGGGCCGCGATCTCGCTTAGCACATTCACGGCCATTAGGGGAACGAAGGCCAGACCCCAGATCACCATCAGCGCAGCGTGCGTCTTGTTCACGCCGCTGAATAGTCGATAAAGAATCCAGAGCAGGTAGATGAATTCGGCTGCGCAAATCAGTTCGGAAACGATGCCGAGGCGGAAAAGCCTCTGAGAAGCGAAGATGTTATTGGCGGTCGCAGCCGCGTTACCAGATACGATCAGCTTGCTGGGTACATAAATGATGCCGAAGAAGCCGGTAACCGCGTTCACCAGGTAGAGCACGCCGGCGATTCTCGCTGTCGGTTTGGTCGAGTTCATGCCCTCTCCCCTTTGCTGACGACTCTACCCGGAGATACGGCTCGCTGAAACCTGCCCTACTATGTCCTGGTTCGAGGTCCGATACAGCTTCGGTCAAAGAGTTGAATCTCCCGACGTACCTCACGTGCATGGGTATGAGGAAAAAGCTAAACTGTTCATCCCGTATACCGGAAGCCGGCTAATCGCCAGATTCGAGCGGATCCGCCCCAAAAATAACGAGCGTCCTGAGACCCTTTCGGATCCAGGACGCCCGGGCAGCCCTCCCCCAGAACTGCTCACTAGCGAAATTAAACGTGTGCAGGTTTTTTGCCTATGGCACTTCCGTGCCATGGCATGTCGCTTTCGTGCCAGTCGCCTATCTAAATGAAAAAACGAGGTTTGGCATGGCTGGCCGGAAACGTAAGGGGGCCGTGGCATTTGAAGTCGCGGCGAATTCTGCCGATGTGCCCCCTGTAGTGCAATTCCCTGCAATGTGTGCCTTGCTCGATTCCGAGATCTGCCGCGGCATCCTGGAGAGCCTGCCTGCGGGCCTTTGTGTGGTGGACTTGCAGAAAAAAATCGTGCTCTGGAGCGATGGAGCGGAGCGCATCACGGGTCATTTGCGCTACGAAGTGATTGGGCATTCGTGCGTGGCGGAAGCTCTGCTGCACTGCGACCAGCCGGGATGCGAATTCTGCAACGAAGAGTGTCCGCTGGCGCGCGCGATGAAGACCTCGCAGCCGTGCGAGGCGATCGGATTCCTGCATCACAAGGCCGGACACGAAATTCCCGTCCGGGTGCGTTCCGTGCCGGTGCACAACGCGCACGGTTCGATTGTGGGCGCGGTCGAGGTGTTCGAAGAGCAACAGCCAGCCGCCATCCCCGATCACCGAGAAGACAGCCTGAACCTCCCCGGATGCGTCGACGAGGTCACGGGCGTGGCCAGCCAGGTGATGATGCGATCTCACCTGCGGGAGACGCTCGCGACGTTTTCCGAAGTCCAGGTTCCGTTCGGAATTCTCTTCTTCCGCCTGCAGGGACTGGAAAACTTTCGCGCACGCTTCGGTATGCCGGCAGCTTCGTCGTTGTTGCGGGTGGTGGCGCACACGCTGGAAGGCGCGCTGTGGAGAACCGATTTTGTGGGCCGCTGGTCGGACGATCAGTTTCTGGTCATCCTGAACGGTTGCCGCGAAGAAGCGCTGCACTCCGTGCGCGAGCGCATGCGGCGCATGCTGGCCAACGACGGAATCGAGTGGTGGGGAGAACGGCGGTCATTACCGGTCTCCATCGGCCAGGCCACGGCTGAGGCCGGCGATACGGTCGAGTCGCTGATCACGCGAGCACAGCGCTCGCTCGGTGCGGCGTCTGCCTGGCTGGCGCAGGCCGCGGGCGCGGCGGGCGAAGGCTCGTCGTCTCCTTCGGGCGATTCTTCAAACGGGCCTTCAAGCGGCAGATCAGGATCTTCCCGGAGCTAGCATGTTTGCCATTATCGGCATCGTCGTGGTTTTCGGTTGCGTGGTCGCCGGTTATCTGATGGAACACGGCAACCTCCGCGTGCTGATCCAGCCAGCCGAGCTCGTCATCATTGGCGGCGCTGCCGTGGGCACAGTGCTGGTCGCGAACCCGCTGCACATCATCAAGAAGATCGCGGGCGGCATTGGCGGCGTCTTCGGCGGCTCGAAGTTCGGAAAACAAACGTATATCGACGCTCTGAAAATGATGTACGACCTGCTCAACAAGGCCCGCAAAGACGGCCTGATGGCACTGGAAGCCGACGTGGAAGAACCGGAGAAGAGCCCGGTCTTCTCCAAGAACCCCGCGTTTCTGAAGAACCATCACGTTTGCCTGTTCGTGTGCGACTCGCTGCGCATGGCCATCACCGGGGTGGATGTCTTCGATCTTGACCAGATGCTCGATCTCGACATGGAAGTGCACCATCACGACTCCACCCAGCCCACCGCCGCGCTTTCGACCATGGCCGATTCCCTGCCCGGCCTGGGAATTGTGGCCGCCGTGCTCGGGGTGGTGATCACCATGGGCGCGCTGGGTGGACCGCCCGAGGAAATCGGGCACAAGGTCGCGGCGGCGCTGGTGGGAACTTTTCTGGGCATCCTGCTCTGTTACGGACTAGTCGGTCCTATCGCGGCCAACATGAGTAGATCCGCGGAGGAAGAGCACGCGTTTCTCTACGTCATGCGCGTGCTGATGGTTGCGTTTCTGAAAGGCACGGCTCCGATCATGGCCGTGGAAGTGGCGCGGCGCGCCGTTCCCGGGCACGTGCGGCCCTCATTCAAAGAACTGGAGGCAGCCTGCCGCGGCGGAGGCACCGCGGCCGCAGCTGCGGCTTCTGCATAAGCTTCCACTCAAGCGATATGGAAACGAAGCGCCCCATCATCATCCTGAAGAAGAAAGGCGGGCACGGCGGCCATCACGGCGGCGCGTGGAAAGTTGCCTACGCCGATTTTGTGACCGCGATGATGGCGCTGTTCATCGTGCTGTGGCTGCTCAACTCGAGCAAGCAGATTCAGGAGGCCGTTGGCGGATATTTCAAGGATCCCACCGGCACATCGAAAAAAGTTGGCTCCAACATGCGGGGTGGGGGTGAAAACTTTGTCCTGACCCGCGACAACATGCCCAAACTGAAAGAACAATTGCAGGTGGCGATGAAACAGATGAGCGACTTCGAAAAATTGAAGAGCCACATCGAAATGACGGTCACGGCCGAAGGCCTGCGCATTGAACTTTCCGAATCGGCCAGCGGCACGTTCTTCAACAGCGGCAGCGCGAAGCTCAACGCCGACGGACAGGAAACGCTGATTATGCTGGCCGCCGAGCTGGGCAAGCTGCCCAACAAGCTCTCCATCGAGGGCCACACCGACTCGCAGCCTTACGCGCCCTCCGCCGCTTACGGCAACTGGGAACTCTCCGCCGATCGCGCCAACGCGGCGCGACGCGTGATGCAGGCCAATGGAATTCGCGCCGATCAGGTGATCCAGGTGCGCGGCTTCGCCGATCAGCGCCTGCGCAAACCCGACGCGCCGCTCGATCCAGCAAACCGGCGCATCTCGCTCATCGTGCAATACCTGTTCACCGGCGGGTCTGACGACGAAGCATCCTCCGGGAAAAACGAGAAATCTGAAGGTGAAAAACCGTCGGCGGGGAAGGAAGCACCAAAGCCAGTCGCGGCCGCAGAGGGACAAACAACGCCGAAACGCTAAGCCACTAATGCAGTAGCAGAAATCGGGTGGGGCACGGGCTTCAGCTGCGCCGCCAAAGCCCCCCTTCGTTGTAGGGCATTAGCCCCTGTGCTTGTCGCGAGGCTTGACCTCAGGCGCTGGAGCGCGATTCCTTTCTATCGAAACTCATGGGCACGAGTGAACTCGGGCCCTTCCCGGAACGTTAGGAATATCAAAACACGGGGACTGAGTTGAAATAACTTTACATTCAAGGTGCGCCGAAACCCGCGCCTGCGGCGGTATAATCCCCGATTGATTCTTCCAATCGATTTACTCAAATCCCAGGAGCATCCATGAGGAAGAGGCTTGCAGCACACGTCTGCTCTGTCGTCATCGTTTTATTTGCGGTACCGTCGTGGTCGCAGGAAAAAGTCGATCTTGAAACCATCACGCGCATTCGTTACGAAGGCTTTCACAACTCCAAGGTCATGGATTTCGCCACCGGCTTGATGGATTCGATCGGCGAACGGCTTACCGGCTCTCCTAACATGAAGCGCGCCAACGAATGGACGCGCGATCAGCTCACGGCCATCGGCCTGAGCAACGCGCATTTGGAAGCCTGGGGGCCGTTCGGCCGGGGATGGGCAAATCAGTACGTCAACGCGCGCATGACCTCCCCCGACATTACGCCCCTCATCGTTTATGCCAAGGCCTGGACGCCGGGCACGAACGGAGTCGTCACCGGCAAGTGCGTGCGCGTCATCGCAGAAGACAAAAAGGACTTCGAAAAGTATCGCGGCAAGCTGGCGGGCATGATCGTGATCTTCGGCTCCGATGCCGATGTGAAGCCGATCACCGAAGCACCTTTCAGGAGAGAAAGTGACGATGAGCTGGCCAAAATCGGAGAGTACCAGATTCCGGGCGAGCGGCCGATGTTCAACCCGGCCGAGTTTGCCCGCCGCCGGCAGCTCATGAAAGACGCCAACCAGTTTTTCGCCGAAGAAAAAGTTCTCGCCGTCATCGACCATTCACGGCAGACTTCGGGCGGCGGCACTGTTTTCGTCCAATCCGGCGGCTCGTACAGAGTTGGCGAAACCACCGCGGTTCCGCAACTCACCATGGCGCTGGAGCAATGGGCGCGCATTGCCCGGCTGCTGCAGCAGAAAAAAGAAGTGACGCTGGAACTGAACGTCGTCAACAGTTTCTACGATGACGATCCCATGCAGTACGACACCATCGCCGAAATTCCCGGCACCGACAAGAAAGATGAAGTCGTCATGCTGGGCGCGCACCTCGACTCCTGGCACGCCGGCACCGGCGCGACCGACAACGGCGCTGGGACCATCGTCATGATGGAAGCCATGCGGATTCTGAAGGTGATTGAAAAGGATTATGGCATCAAGCCCCGCCGCACCATTCGCATCGGCCTGTGGAGCGGCGAAGAGCAGGGCCTGCTCGGCTCGCAGTCTTACGTCGAGCAGCACTTCGGCTCACGCCCGCACATGGACGACGATCCTGATATGAAAGGTCAGCCCACGCTGCTGCGCCGCCAGGCCGGGCCGGTCACTGTGAAGCCGGAGCAGGCAAAAGTGTCGGCGTACTTCAACGTGGATAACGGCACGGGCAGGATTCGCGGCGTCTACCTGCAGGAAAACGAGGCTGTGGCGCCCATCTTCGAGACGTGGATGAAGCCCTTCAAGGATCTCGGCATGACCACGCTCACCATGCGCAACACCGGTGGCACCGATCATCAATCGTTCGATGCCGTCGGCATTCCCGCATTCCAGTTCATTCAGGATCCCATCGAATACGAAACCCGCACGCACCACTCCAACATGGACGTCTACGACCGCCTGCTTCCCGAAGATCTGAAACAGATCTCGGTGATCGTCGCGAGCTTCGTGTATGAAACCGCGATGCGCGAGCAGATGCTGCCCCGCAAACCCATCGAGAAGCCGCTGCCGAAGGAAGAGAAGAAAGACGAGTAGTAGCTGCTATTGCGACGACGACGGGTACGCTGTTAGCTAGCCGGCTTGCGCAGAGCCGCTCCAAGCATCTTGCCCGGCCCCGATTCCTGGATGAAGGCAATCACGCGGACATTCTTCGGATCGGTGCCGGGCTTGAGGTTGACCTGGACTTCCTTGGAGAAGGTCTTGCCCTTCTCGATTTTTCCAATCTTGGTGAACTCCTGCGCCACCGCGACGTGCGTCAGGTGCTTCCCGCCGTTTTCGCCCTTCAACACCTGGGATTCCACGTGATCGAGCGCAACCACCACGTAAACATCGGCATTGTGGCTGTCGTCGTTAGCATCGGTATCAATGCGAGCATGCAGCACGGCGGGGTTTCCTGCATCAACGCTGAGATCGCCGATCCGTACCGGAATTTTGGGGGATGCAGCGGCTTTTTCCAGGGCCGATTTGACCAGGTCGGGCTTGGTCATCTGCACGATGGCCGTTCCATCAGCGATCATTTGCGGAGTGTAAGAGGTCTTTTCTCCCAGTTTCTCTTCGTAGGAAGCCTGACGGTCAGTCAGTTCGGCCGACGAGTTCGGATCTTTCCAGCCGTCATGGTCCCAGTAGGTGACGTGTTCGCTGAGGACGATCAACTGCGCGCCCAGGATGGGCTGGTGAACGTCCAGCTTTTGCAGCAGCCCGTCGGCCGGAGGGCAACTGGAGCAGCCCTCGGAAGTGAAAAGTTCAACCAGAACGGGATGAGCTTCCGCGCTTGGCATCAGCGCATTCGTGGTGTGGCTCTCGGCCTGAGCGGCGGCAAACGCGGCAAATTGGGGACCGCAGGAAAAAGCAAGAGCCACAAGCAGAAAGGCGAACCACCCCACGAAACCCCGATTCATGGCTGTATTATGAAACGCTCAAATGTCCACCGCAACTGGCATGTGATGAAATGCGGTCTGGACGATTCAATCTTAATCAACCGCGGTGCGATTTACTCGCAGAAGAATCACGCCCACCACTCCTTTGCGCGGATCTGTAATCAATTTCGCGGAGCGATCGGGATAAGCGGCTTCCAGTTTGCTCACAAGCCACGAGCACATTGGGTCCGTCGCCGAACCCCAAACCATCACCGCGTCTGGCGATAGCTTACTTATATCGTGGATGAGGGAAGCCTGCGCGGAGTTGTCCGGGAGATCGAACAGCGTGCCGACGATTCGTGAATCGGAAAAATAAGCCGCGTACAGCCCTGCTTCCCATCCCACTCCATGCTCGGGATAAGGTCCTTCGCCAATGCTCACGGCGTTTACGACGTGGCCGTCCTTCAGTATCTTGGCGGCGTCGTAAACACCGAGCTGGAAATCCTGGCGGATGGTTCGAAATGGTGAAGCCCAGTAGAGCTGAACGAAAATCAATCCCGCCACGAGCAGAATGCAGGCCAGCATTTGCCAGCGGCGGCTATCGGGCATAGCTTTGACGGCTTCCGCTGGCGCGGACGATTTCGCCGGGACGGCATAGCGGACCGAGAGTGCGATAAGCAGCGGAGTGATGGGCAACACGTAGCGTCCATCGAAAACAAGCATGCAATATGCCAGTAACAACGCAATCACACTGCACAGGACGCATACCGTCCAACGGAAGTGCAGCGGGCACTGCTGGCGCGCGCTCCTGAGCTGAGTCAGACAAAGAACCAGGGCGAGAACGCCCCCGGGCGTCAGCAGAACGAGAAGTTGCTTCGCGGCCTCAGGCAGGTTCTGGATTTCCTTGCGGACGATCTGGCGCAACAAACCTGGTCCGGGAACAGGCACATGCCATAAGTCGGAGCCGGGCGGCATGGAGTCAGAAATCATGTACGAATCGTAGACCCGCCGTGTGTCCGTCAGGGCAAGCAGCCCTGCGCCGCGACTGGCGGCCTGTTTCGCGGCGGGGTCGAGAAGATTCCAGCGCAACTGGTATCCGCTGGTGAAGACTCCGTATCTCTGGTGCAGAGCAGTTCCCCAACCCAGCCAAACCAGCGCCGGAAAAATCGCAGCCAGAAAAACCGCACGCAGCGCGGCTCGATTCTTGATCTTGTCCCGAATGGAAAGCACCGCCAACACTGTCGTCAGCGCGAACAGCGGCATGGCGATGGACTTGGCCAGAAAGGCGCAGGCGTGGATCAGTCCCAGGAGCAGCCAGTGCCGCTGCTCTTCGGGCTGCCTCATGCAGTCAAGAAGCAAAATAAAATAGGCGAGCGTCGCGGCCGTGAGCACCAGGTCGGCGCCGATGAAGCAAATCGAGAATGCGGCCACTCCGCGCGCGGCAGTAAACCACAAAACTGCCGCGGCACTCAGAAGACGTGATCCCCACAGCTTTTGCGCAAGGAGGTAGGTGAGAATCTGGCACGTCGCAAAAAGCGCCAGCATAAGAATGTGCCCGGACCGCGTGCGATCGCCGTACATCAATGCCGCGAGCAGCCACGAGATCAGGGGACTCCAATATCCGTGCAGCGAGGCGGCAAAGTTTCCCTCGCGGATGTGGCGGGCAATACCGATATATGAAATTGCGTCGGCGTTGATCGTGTGGCTGCAGTACCGCCAGAACCACACAACCTGAAATGCCCAGCAAGAACCGGCCGTCGCGATTACGACTGTGGCAAGACGCCAGTTGCCTGAAGATTCAATGCCGGCCTTCACGGGATCAGTTTTCGAAATGTCGTTCAGTATGGGCCTCGGGACTGCAACGCGAGCTTACCGTGTCGGCATGAACAACGCTAGCGACAACTCTCAACAATCCTGTTTTTGAAAAACCATGGAGGCTAAGCCCCTTGATATATTCTGAGACCGTGACCGATGCCACGTTCGAACCGGAGCGAATCAACCTGTCGAACCGCGAACCGACCCTTCGCGAACTTCTTGTGTGGGTGGGGCTCAGTTGCGTCCTCTTCGACGTTGCGGCCAGCGTACTCAACGGCTGGCATACTCTTGTATTCAACTATGGCGACAACCTTGCCTACCTGCAGGAAGCCCAGGCCATTCGGCATTGGGATTTTCACGGACTCGGCGTTCAGCACTTCATGGGATATCCCTATGCCATTGCCGCCGTTTCTTTGATTTTTCATCTCCCGCTTGATTTCACGCTCTCGCTGGTGGCGGGGCTGGCGTCCCTGGTGAGCACTCTGATTGTCGCGCGTCTGTTTGGCGCATGGGTCGCCGCCTACTTCGCTTTTACCAATCTGGCGTGGTTGCAGCTGTCTTTCTTAGGTGGTTCGGAACCGCTGGCGGTGGCTCTGGGACTGGCGGCGTTCTGGAGCTTCCGCCGAGACCACGCTCTCCGTGCGGCATTGCTCGCCTCGCTGGCAACGACGGTTCGGCCACTGATGTTTGCGGCTCTGGTGGGGATTGGCATCGCGTTGCTGCTCCAAAAGCGTTACGCAAAATTTCTCGCGGCTTTGGGCATAGGAGTGGCGACCGGACTGCTCTATGCGTGGCCGCTGGCTCGTTACTTCGGCGATCCGCTGCTCACCGTTCACAGCTACACGTCGCGCGATTACGGCGGCGCCGGCGCGACCGGACCGCACGGACACCTTTTCGCCTGGCCCTTCCAAGGCATCATTGTTGGCACGCTGGCGTATCCGGCACCGTGGACAAATCTGCTTGAAAGCTTCGTCTGGATCGCCCTGGTTTTGCTGGGAACGCTGGCCATGTTCCGCAGCGGTTACCGGCAATATGCCCGCGCCCACCCGGCTGAGGCGATCTTCGCCGGATTATTTATCTACGCAATTTTCTCCTATGATTACGTGATCTGGGCGCGCAGCGCGTTCATGCGCTTTTCCATCCCGGCGATGCCGTTCGTTTTCTTCGCTCTGCCCCGGTGGTTACCCAAGGACCGGCGAATTCTTCTGCCCCTCGCAACCCTGGCGACGTTGCTGGCCGTCTGTTCCGCGGTGGGAATCAAGAACGTTTTTCATTTTCTTCGCTAGAGAGAGGTTGGGCTTTAGGGTGCCCCATTTCTGGCCGCTTTTGCCAGAAGTGGGGTTTTGCGAGCTGAATGTCAGGATGGACCCGGACATCTACTCTTCGTCGAGATATTCCTCGGGAACGTCATTTTCAGGGAATTCGCGGGTTCGTACCTCTTTTTCGTCGGCGTCGTCAGCCCGTTCTACACCGCTCACCACGCCCGCTTCGAAGGCGTTCCCTTCTTCGAGAAGTTCACTCACGCTTTCCGAGTCCGCCCGTTCGACATCCGATAAGCCCTGGGAATCCGCGTCTCCAGAAAGCGCCGGTACAACGCGAGATCCGAATGTCGTACCGCGCGCCGCCCGTTTCGCCCGAACCCGTGTCGCCGATGGCTTGCGGGTTCTCGCCCCGCGCTTCGCAGTCGGTTTAGCAGCTACTTTTCGGCGGGAGGCTTCCTTCTTCGCTAACTTCTTCGAAGCCTTGCTCCGCGCTTGAACCCTCTTCGTGCGGCTCTTCTTTTTGCTTTTCTTTTTGGGAGCCATAGGGCCAAGTGTAACACCACGGACCGCCGTCCATCCTCGCCACAACTGCACTCCGCCGAGCAAGTTTCGCGTAAACTCTTTTCATCTTTTTCAGGAGGCTGCGTTGAGCGGACCGCCTAAGCTGTTCTCCAAGATTCCTCCCGCGCTCAGGAAGCGCGCCAGCCGCATTCGAGTTTTACTGATGGACGTGGACGGCACCATGACCGATGGCAGTGTTACCTTGCTCTCTCAGCCCGACGGTAGTGCTCTGGAAATCAAAACCTTTGATGCGCACGACGGACAAGGCCTCACTCTGGCGCAAATTGCGGGACTGCGCACCGGCTGCATCACCGGACGCGAGAGTCCGGCGCTTCTTCGCCGCGCCTATGAAATGAAGATGGAATTTGTCTACATGAAGCAGCCGCTGAAGATGCCGGCCTACGAGGATGTCCTCAAGAAAGCTGAGGCGTCGGACCATGAGATCGCGTTCATCGGCGACGATCTTCCCGACATTCCTGTGATGCGCCGGGCCGGACTCGCCGTCGCTGTCGCCAATGCCGTACCCGAAGTCAAAGATATCGCCCACTACGCCACGAAGGCGTTCGCCGGTCACGGCGCCGTTCGCGAAGCTGTGGAACTGATCCTTCGCTCGAAAGGCATCTGGGAAGAGATGATCGACAAGGCCCGGGCATGAGAAATCTTTCCCGTGAGTCAAGTTGGAAATGCAAGTTGAGGACCTGAAGCATGTCCTGTCGATTTAAAGGGAAATCGGTGCTGGTGGCGGGCGGTACGGGCGGATTGGGCCGGGCTGTGAGCCTCAGCTTCCTGAACGAGTCTGCCAAAGTGATCGTGACCTACCGCGATGAGGATGAATTCTCTGGGCTAAAGAACGAGGCCGGGCGCCAGTCATCATCGCTCGAAGGTCATTCAGTCGATGTAACCGACGAGGCTGCTGTGGATCGCCTTGTGAAAGAGATTTTCAGCCGCAACCAGCGTCTCGACGTCCTGGTAAACACCGTCGGGGCATACTCCGGCGGCACGCCGTTGTGGCAGACGGAATCGAAAGTCCTTGACCAGATGCTGGCACTCAATCTCCGCTCCGGGTTTGTACTGTCGCGTGCGGTTGTGCCGGTCATGCTGAAGCAAGGGAGCGGCGCGATTGTAAGCGTGGCTTCGCGAGCGGCATTCGATCATGCTGCAGGGGCGGCAGCCTACGCGGCTTCGAAGGAAGCGTCCGTCGCTATGTTCGATTCGCTCGCCGCCGATCTCAAGGGAACAGGCGTGCGGGTAAATTCCGTGCTACCGAGCATTATTGATACTTCACCAAACCGGCGAGCGATGCCCAATGCGGATTTCTCGAAATGGCCAAAGCCCGAGGACATCGCCAGCGTGATTCTGTTTCTCTCGAGCGATGAGGCGAAGCTGATTCACGGCGCATCCGTACCGGTGTATGGTGCGTCGTAACCGCCTCCAGATGGCAGGGGTAGTCTCGCCAACTGACGGGGAAAAGAATGGCTCCTCAGGTAGGACTCGAACCTACAACCCTCCGGTTAACAGCCGGATGCTCTGCCATTGAGCTACTGAGGAGTGTGGTCAGTTGGGCGCGCCGCGCCCGGACTCATTTTGATGCTTTTCATCTTTCATCATAGCATCTCGGTCGGAATCAGGGAAAACGAATGGCGCCGATGGAAAATCCTACAAGCACGTTCGTACCTTGTGCGCCTAGGCGAAACGGTAAGCTGGCTCGTAGCGAACGAGCAGGTCAAAGCGTGTTAGTGCACGCCGTGGCTGTTCAGGAAATCTCCATAGCGCTGGTCGACGGCTTGAATGTGGTTCTTCAACCACTGTTGCAGAAAGGTCATGAGCTGCGGCGTGATGTAGGTGCGGCCGGCATCGAACTCCTTCTTGAACGCAATCACTTTGTCGGTCAATGCTTGGTGCTCGGCGCGGTGCGTCGCCAGGCCAGGGTAATTGTGCTCTTGCATCAGCAACTCCTCTGCATAAAAGTGCTGCACGGTGTAGTCGATCAAGCGGCGCAGAATATCTCCAGCCACTTCTTTGCCGTGCCCCTGACCCATGGCGCCATGCAGTTCATTGATCAGGGCGAACAGCCTCTTGTGCTGGTTGTCCATGGCCTGAACCTTGACGCTGTAGCTGTCTCTCCAGTTAAAGGTTGCGCCTGTCGTTGTACCTGTACTCATTCGTTCGTCTCCCGCGTGCCTTTGATTCCGGCCTCGCATGTTCAGACTAGCGACGACAAACCGAAGTGGCCCAGATCACCAAGGTCTGGGGCGCAAGAATGATTCCCAATCGGATCGTTTCCTATTCCGGAATCGAGCACGAGGTTTCTGATAGGCTAAGACTTCAAAAAATGCCTGCCGATGCAGGCACTCGCATGAATTTCATGCACTCTACCGCCATTTCTCACGAACCGTTCTTTGTCTTCGCAATAACCGGCTTTTGCAGATAACTGGCTGAGGTTCTTATGTGGGGAGGTTCGCGTTTGCCCGGGTCTCTATTCTTATTCTTGTTCTCGCTGTTTTCCTTCTCGTTCTTGTTAGTCGCTTCAGCCCTGCAGACTGCCGACAAGTCGAAGCCGTCGGCGCCCCCCGCTGCGGAGGCTAAACCGGTGGTCGACATTTTTCACGGCACGAAGGTTCTGGACAACTACCGCTGGCTGGAAGACGCGGCGAATCCGGCCACACAGAAGTGGGTGGAAGAGGAAATGTTGTACACCCGCGCCCTGCTCGATTCTTTGCCCGAGCGCGAGCAACTGAACAAGCGCCTGACCGAGCTGCTCGCGATCGGCAGCGTCACGCCGCCTCAAATCGCCGGCAGGTACTACTTCTACACGCGCCGTGAAGGCATGCAGAACCAGCCCGTGCTGTACGTTCGTGAGAACGTTCTCATGGAACGTGATTCCCACGGCAGGGCGCCAGCAAACTCGTCCGATACTCTCTTTGGTAAGGATCGCGTTCTGGTCGATGTCAACCAGCTCGCCGCCGACGGCACCATCGCGCTCGACTGGTTCCAGCCCTCCGACAACGGCAAGTATGTCGCCTACGGCACTTCGCCTTCCGGGTCCGAGATGAGCACGCTGCACATCATCGAAACCAAAACCGGCACTGTGCTGCCCGACACGATTGACCGCACCCGCTGGTGTTCCGTCGCATGGCTGCACGACAATCATGGCTTCTACTACACGCGCTATCCAAGAAAAGGAGACGTGCCCGAAGACCAGGAACGGTACAACCGCCACGTCTTTTACCACGAACTCGGTGACGACGTGGAGCATGACGATGCCATCTTCGGCGAAGGACGCGATCCCGAAGACGAGCCCGACATCCACATGTCGAACGACGGCCAGTGGCTGGTGATCAATGTCGAGCAAGGGTGGAGCAAATCTGAACTCTTCCTGATGGACCTGAAAAAGAACACGCCGCCCACCCGCGTCAGCACCGGCAAGAATTTTCTTTATAGCGGCGAAGTTTATGAAGGCAAGCTTTACATCACCACCAATGAAGATGCGCCGCGCTATCGCGTCTTTGTCACCGACGCCGGCGATTACGAGCGCGAGCACTGGAAGGAGATCATTCCGCAGTCGGACGCTGTTTTGGAGAGCACGGCCATCTATGGCGGCAAGCTGTTTGCGCAGTACCAGGAGAACGCGACGTCACAGTTGAAACTGTTCGATCTCGACGGCAAGAAAATAGTGGATATCGTGCTTCCCGTGCTCGGCACGGTGTTCGGTTCCGGCGGGCGATGGGATCGGGATGAAATATTCTACGGATTCGAGTCGTTCACCTTCCCGTCGTCCATTTATCGTTACGACCTCAAGGACAACTCTACGTCGCTGTGGGCCAAAGTCGCCGCGCCTTCCATCGATCCCTCAGCGTACGAAGTCAAGCAGGAGTGGTTCAAGTCGAAAGACGGCACGCGCGTGCCCATGTTCATCGTGTGCAAGAAAGGCTTGTTGAACGAACGAGACTTGAACGAGAAAGACAAGAATGGCCGCATTCCCACGCTGCTTACGGGATACGGCGGCTTCAACACCAGCTGGTTGCCGGAGTTCGATCCCGACACTTTTGTGTGGCTCGATCATGGCGGCATTTACGCCGTCGCCAACCTGCGCGGGGGCGCCGAGTTCGGCGAAGACTGGCACCGCGGCGGCATGCTCGACAAAAAGCAGAATGTTTTCGACGACATGATCGCCGCCGCCGAGCATCTAATTGCAGAAAAATATACCGACTCGCGCCATCTCGCGATTCAGGGCGGATCGAACGGCGGCCTGCTCATGGGCGCGATGATTACGCAGCGTCCGGATCTGTTTCGCGCCGTTGTCTGCCGGGTGCCGCTGCTCGACATGCTGCACTATCAGGATTTTCAGATTGCGAAGCTATGGATCCCGGAATATGGCAGCGCGGAAAATCCCGAGCAGTTCAAGTGGCTCTACGCCTACTCGCCCTACCATCACGTGAAGGCGGGCGTGGAGTATCCCGCCATCTTATTAATGACCGCGGACACCGATACACGCGTCGACCCGATGCACGCGAAGAAGATGACCGCCCTGATGCAGGCGGAGGCAAAGAATGGCACAAGCCGGACGCGCCCGATCTTATTAAGAATTGAAACGAAGGCCGGCCACGGCGCGGGCAAACCGGTGACCAAGCAGATTGAGGAGCTGACGGACGTGTATTCGTTTTTGTGGTGGCAGGTGGGGGTAAAGGAGTAGCACGCCGGGGGCTGGCCCATCCTATCCCGACTTCAGAATGAGGATGCCCCACCCGTCGCGGTTTTCGAAGGGTGGGAAGCGCGAACCTCAATGCCAGTTCCTACGCTGATTCGTGCGCCTGCATGTAGGCGCGGAGGATGGCGTTGATGCGGGTCTGGTATCCGCGCTCGCGGCGAAACCAGCGCAGCAGGTCGGCATCCAGACGGATGGTCACGATTTCCTTTGGGGTGGGCATTACGACCTTGGCGGTCTTCCAGAATTGTTCGTCCGTGGCGTGAGCGTCCGGGTCAGCCGCAATGCCTTTGCGGATCACACTCGCACTCATGCGCCGCAGGCGGTTCCAGTCCGTACCGGTAACCCCCTTCGCGGTTCGTCTCTTCGCTTTTGATCCGTTGGGCTTCAATCGTCACCCTCAATCTTTCGCCAGTAATACCGTCGTTCGTGCGGTTCGGACCGCCACGCGGAGATGATCCGCCTTTCGCCGTCTTCGCGGTCGGTATAGATCACCGTGACCTCGAGTTCGTTCACGATACCGATGGCGTAAACGCGCTGCTCACCATAATCGAAACGGTCATCTGCTCGCTTAACAGTCGGACCTTCGAAAACCCGCATCGCGTCTTCAAATGCGATGCCGTGCAGCCGGATGTTGCGGCGGTTCTTTTCTTCGTCCCAACTATATCGCATAATTCGTATTTACGCAACGTAAATATAAAGAGAAGTGCCGCATCCATTTGCGGTAAATGGACAGACGCGGTCAAGTCCACCTTCGTAGACTCGGTCGCTTGAAAGACAATTTCGTAATGTCTGAGGGCGGCGAGGCCTGACGGCGCCCTTCACTCACACATGAAACGAAGGATCGGCCGGACGTCTGCGCAGTTCCCCGTAGCTTCTGCACAGTATGGCGATGCGGTCCATCTCCTGACACTTCGCGCAGGCGCAACTGGAGTGCTGCGCGCCGGGCGTGGCCTTGTGGCCACAGACCATGCACACGAACCAATCTCCTGGAGGGCCTCCCGGACCAGCCCCGGCACGGTCCCTCGACCGGCGAAGCATGGGCCGGAATTCGTTGCCCAGAACACAATAAGGGCAACGAACGATCTCTGCGGACATTCCGTTCAACGTTCTCCTTCCCTCTCGTTCGCGCACCAGAGTCCAGTCTAGCTCTGTGCCTTAGCTTTGAGCTAAGCGGCAGTGGACCAGAGGGGGAGGCAACAAACGGACCTTAGGTCCGCCAAATCGACATGCCTGCGCCGTAAGGTGATTACCTTATTCCGATTACTGCATCGAAGAAAATGGCCCGATAGTTTGACAAGGTAGCCCGATAGTGATGAGGGTGGGCCGCCCCACGCTTTCGCTTTTCTCGAGAGGATCACTGGCACCTGAGCGGCGTTTTGTGTCGTCCCTACGGGACTCGGCTTCTCTTTACCTCGGTAACCCGGGGCTTACGCCCCGGGCTTTAATTTTCCGCCGCTTCGCGGCTGGAGGTACCGAGTCCAAGGCTTTAACTATCCGAAGTCCCCCTAGCCGCAAAGAACGCGGCTGGAAGTGGGCGCGCGACATTCCGCGACTGCGCGGCTGGGGTAGCCGCGGAGCTCCGCTCCGCCGAACAGCCGGGGGCGGCTGTCCCTGCATGTGTCGGGGAGGGCCCTGGCCCTCCCGCGGTGCTTATTCCCGGTTATTTTCTCATGGCGGCGTTGGCGGCTTCGGCGGCGAGCTTCAGTTCACGGCTGGCATCGGCCATGAGCGCGCGTGCCTTCTCAGCGTGCCCCTTCATGTCGTAGCGGTTGTCTTTCTGCGCTTCGATCACCCTCTGGTTGGCCTCGGCCAGCAGGCGCTGCGCATCAGCCAGATTGGGATGGATTCGGGGGTCGATGTTCTGCACTGGTTCTTGCGCCAGCGTTATTCCGCAGCACAGTACGGCACTTAGAATCGCGGGGAACAGCAGGTTTCGCTTCATGGCTCTCTCCTGAATGGGGGTTGACACCAGGGTTCGAACAGGAGTTTATCATCGAGGGCTGGACGACTCGCAGCTCTGTCAGTAGCAAACGCGGAACCTATTCCCACATCGGGCGTGCAACACGGGAAAAAGTTTCGAAGGGGAGGATTTATGACGCAACCACAGCCAGGCAACTCTCCAGCGGCGACGCAACCGAGCGGCTCGCACGAAGGTGCGAACGGCAGTCACTGGCTTTCGGCGCTAGGCTCGCTCGCAGTGGGCGTGGCGTTTCTCGGCTTGTGGTTCTGGCTGCTGCCCGGATGGCTTGGCTTCAGCGTCGAGGCACGCACGGAGCCCTGGCGATGGCTGGCGGCGATTCCGTCAGCACTGGGATTCGCGGTCGCTCTGCGCTGTGTGTGGGATTTCGGCTGGACCGGCCACGGCACGCCCGCGCCGATAGTTCCGCCACAGCGGTTGGTGGTCGTGGGATTCTACCGCTATGTGCGTAATCCGATGTACCTGGGCTTCGCCGCGGGGTGGATTGGGCTTTGGATCGTCTTCGGCCACGCGAATCCGGTGGTGATCGCGGCGGTGGCAGCCGTTGCTCTGGGCGTGCATTTGTTCGTGCTCTTCTACGAAGAGCCAACGCTGCGCCGGAAATTCGGCGCCGACTATGAACAATATTGCCGCAACGTGCGGCGCTGGTGGCCGCGCCTGCGGGCCTGGCACAGGCCACGGTGAACAATGCGGTGGGATTTGCGCGAAGCTGAAAGATTCGAAGGCGTTTGACTGCACGGCAATTCAGGAGAGAGCATGTCGACGAAATACAGAGTGGTCCAGGTGAAGGGCGCAAAGCCCGAGACGTTCATCGTAGTGGGAATCGATTTTGCAGCCGCGGCGATCACGAGCACATCCGAGTCGATGGGGGAAGCGGCCATGCGGGCCTATCTCAAAAAGGCGGGCGCTTCGGAAAAAGACGTAGAGACCTGGATCGATCAGGCGCGGCGCTATCCCAGCTAGGCGATACTGGTCGATTAGGAAGCGAGCCAAACGCGCAGCCTATTGCGCCGCAAAACCTGCGGCGCTTCGCGCGGCTCGCCAGATCCTTCGCCTCGCAAAAAATGCTCGCTCAGGATGACAAGCCAACTCCGAGGCGACGACACCACCCGCTAGAAGAAAAATCAATCGGGCGCAATCAAAAAGACAGACGTGCAGTCGCCGTGCATCGTGCTACCGTTGCATCGTTGCTGATTAGCGTGGCGCGGCGCCGCCCCATTCCGGTACGAGGTTGGAACACAGATGAAGGTTTGTCCGAATGCGAAGTGCGCGGGTTACGGGAGAATCGTTTACACGTTGGCCACGCGCTGTCCCCTGTGCAAGTGGGATTTGAAGCCGCCCCTGCCCGCCAGCGAGGCGGCGCGTCCGCCGACGCAGGAAACGGCGCCCAACCGCTAGGGAATAGAATTCGCCTTCAATTTGTGTGGCCCATCTAGACGCGGACCCGAGCTGGAACTTGCCCCCCCAACCTGGAGCCGATCCGAATGACCGCCTCAGAGGCCGTGCACGGACTTCCGCCGCTCCCTTCTGCCTTGACAACCAGCCCCGCGCGGCTCATTTTGGTCGTGTAGCAGTTCACCGGTTTCGCGGGAATCTCGAGGTATCCACGTGAAATCCGTTGCCTGGTCCGCCGTACCGCTGGTCTTGTCCGCCTGCAGCCTGGCTCAAGCCCTGCCGTCGAACTTTCAGCACATTGTCGTGATCGTGCAGGAGAACCGCACGCCCGACAATCTGTTTCAGGGTCTATGCCTTCCTCCCTATGGCAGCCCGAGCGCTTGCGGAACTAGGGCCCGCCAGTACGACATTCAGAGTTTTGGGTTCGACCAAAACGGCAACCAGGTTGCCCTTTCCCCGGTGCCGCTGGGAAACTCCTATGATCCAGCCCACACGCACAGCGACTTTGAGCTGATGTGCAATCCCAACAAGACAACGTGGTTCCCCTGCAGCCAGAATACGAACCTGGCGACCACCGGCTGCCCGCTGAACTGCTCCTTCCAATACGTCGATCCAAACGCGACGCCTACGATTTATCCCTATTTGTACATGGCGCAGAGATTCGGCTGGGCCAACCGGATGTTCCAAACGAACCAGGGACCGAGCGCGCCGGCGCACCAGTTCCTGTTCGGCGGAACATCAGCTCCCAGCGCGGAAGATGACGCTGCTGCAACCTTTGTGGCCGAGAACCCAAACCCGCTTGGGTGCCTCTCGCCCTTGAACTCGATCTACGAACTGATCGACCCGGCGCAAGCGCCAGGAGAGTTCAGTCTCGTCAACAATCCGCTCGGCACCGTGTGCTTCTCGCGTGACACGATGGCCTCACTGCTTGAGGCTAACGGCCTCACCTGGCGCTACTACACCGTGGGATGGGTGAACCAGGACATTTCCAGCAACATCTGGACGGCCCCGAACTGGATCCAGGAAATCTGCCAGCCCAACAGCACCTTCACGCAGTGCGAGGGGGCCGACTGGATCGACAATGTCGACCTCAACCCTTCGGACGTGCTGACCGATCTGCAGAGCTGCAAGCTGAAAAACATGATCTGGGTTATCCCGACGGGAATAAACTCCGATCATCCGTCGGGGAATCCGGATATTTCCGACGATGGCGGCCCTGCGTGGGTGGCGAACGTGATAAACGCGGTGAGCAACAGCCCGTGTTCGGACACGGTAAGGCGCAAATCGGTGCCGTACTGGCAAGACACGGCAATCATTGTGGTGTGGGACGACTGGGGAGGCTTCTACGATCACGTCCTGCCGCCCTTTCTTTCTGCGCCCAGCGAGGGCCAGGGCGATTATCAGCTCGGCTTCCGCGTGCCTTTTCTGTTCGTCTCTGCCTACACGACGCGTACGATCGACAGCACGAATCAGTATGACTTTGGCAGCATTCTCCGCTTTGCCCAGAAGAACTTCGGCATCGCGGAGGGTGCGCTGGGCTTTGCTGATGCGCGCTCGACCACCGATCTGCGGGGCTTCTACGATCTGAGACGCCCTCCCAGGCAATTTCAGATCCCGACCAACGTCCCTCCGGAAGTCTTCCTTTACGAACAGGGTCCGGCGGAGCCCCCCGACACCGATTGATCTCTGCGGCTACGGGTTGTGCTAGACAACCGCGCTGAGGCAGAATAGGCGTCTTCCAGATTCGCCTAGGATTCTGCGTCTCAGGAGCTCCGATGAAACGGCTTCGCGGCATCGCCTCGTGCCTTGCGTTGTCTCTCCTTATTCTTGTTTCCGCCTCGATCCTTGCTCCTTCGATTCTGGCTCCTTTACGGAGCGCCCCTCCCGATGGCGTGTCTCTCGTCTATCCGAAGGCGAAGACGGTCAGCCAGGTGGACGACTATCACGGTGTGAAAGTCGCCGATCCGTATCGGTGGCTCGAAGACACGGATTCGGCCGAGACGCACGACTGGGTCGAGGCCGAGAACAAGTTGACCTTCAGCTATCTGGATCAGATTCCCTACCGCGGCGCGATCCGCGATCGTCTGACGAAGCTGTGGAACTATGAGCGGTTCACCGTGCCCCAGAAGCGTGGCGGACGTTATTTCTATCAACACAACAACGGTCTGCAGAACCAGAACGTGCTGCTGGTGGCCGAGTCGCTGAACGCGGAACCGCGCGAATTGCTCGATCCCAACACGCTGTCGTCGGATGGCACGGTCGCGCTTTCGGGAATGGCCATTACCGACGACGGCAAGCTGCTGGCTTACGGCACGGCAGCATCGGGTTCCGACTGGCAGGAGTGGCATGTGCGCGACGTGGATACGGGCAAAGACTTGCCCGAGCTGATCAAGTGGGTGAAATTCTCGGGCGCGTCGTGGACGAAAGACGGTAAGGGATTTTTCTACAGCCGCTACGACGAGCCGAAGCAGGGCGCAGCGGTGTTGCGGGACGTCAATTACTTTCAAAAGGTGTATTACCACCAGGTGGGCTCATCCCAGGCCGACGATAAGCTGATCTACGAGCGGCCCGACAACAAGGAAATGGGTCTTAACGGCAGCGTTAGCGACGATGGGCATTACCTGATCATCCATGTGTCCCAGGGAACGTCGCCCAAGAACCGGCTCTACTACAAGGATCTGACGCAAGCCGACGCCCCCGTCGTTAAACTGCTCGACGACTTCGACGCGCAATATCTGTTCATTGACGACGACGGACCGATCTTCTGGATTCAAACCGATCTGGATGCGCCCCGCAGCCGGGTGATTGCCATCGATACGCGGCATCCAGAGCGGACGAACTGGAAGACCGTTGTGCCCCAGAGCGCCGACAAGCTGGAAGATTCCAACGTGGTCGACAATCAATTCTTCCTGAGTTATCTCAAAGACGCCCGCACGGAAGTTCGCGTCTGCGATCTCGAAGGCAAGTTCCTGCGCAACGTGGACCTGCCGGGAATCGGCACCGCCGCCGGCTTTGGCGGCAAGCGTAAGGACAAAGAAACCTTCTACTCGTTCACGAGCTTCATTTCCCCGACGACCATTTACCGCTACGATCCCGAGGCGGGCAAGAGCTCCGTATTCCGCCAACCGAAGGTCGAATTTGACGCTTCGCAATACGAAACAACACAGGTGTTCTTCAACAGCAAAGACGGCACGCGGATTCCCATGTTCCTCACCTACAAGAAAGGAATCAAGCGGGACGGCGAGAATCCGACGCTGCTCTATGCGTACGGCGGATTCGACATTTCCCTGACGCCGAATTTCTCTGTGCCCACCGTCGTGTGGCTGGAGATGGGCGGCATTTACGCGCAGCCCAATCTGCGCGGCGGTGGCGAGTATGGAGAGGAATGGCATCTGGCGGGGACGCATCTGAAAAAACAGAATGTGTTCGACGATTTCATTGCCGCGGCGGAGTGGCTGATCGCGAACAAATACACTTCCACGCCGAAGCTTGCCATTCGCGGCGGGAGCAACGGCGGGCTGCTGGTGGGCGCGTGCTTGACGCAACGCCCCGATCTTTACGGTGCTACACTGCCCCTGGTCGGTGTGATGGACATGCTGCGTTTCCAGAAGTTCACCATCGGCTGGGCGTGGACTTCAGACTACGGATCGTCCGACAATCCCGATGAGTTCAAGGCGCTGTATGCCTACTCGCCGCTGCACAATCTGAAGCCGGGAACGAAATATCCACCCACACTGATCGCGACCGCGGACCACGATGACCGCGTGGTGCCTGGGCACAGCTTCAAGTTTGCCGCGACAATGCAGGCCGATCAGGCGGGACCGGCTCCCGTGCTGATACGCATCGAAACCAAGGCGGGTCATGGCGCAGGCAAGCCGATCTCGAAGATCATTGCCCAGGCGGCGGACGAATGGTCGTTTGTCGCTTACAACCTGCACATGAATGTGGCGCTGCAGTGAGCGCTTCGCCGGTAGCAGCGCTCGCGGATGATTTAGCCGGGCTTCGCTCCACCGGGCGGACGAATGCGTCCGCCCTACACCTGCCGTTTGACCCTCTCTTTCCAACGTGTTATAAATGCCCGTTTTGCACAGGGTGACCGCCGCGGGAGTCGTATGGCTCCAGCGTGCTTTTCGGTCACGCTGACGTAAACTCCGACGCGGCCAAACTCAGCACTCCTTCAGGTCTTGCGGTGGAAGCGTGTTCGGAACTTCGGGAAATCGCGTGAGTCGGACCGGTGTGCGAGGCGCGCCGGTTGTATCCCGGCCTGCAGATTTCCGGAGGCAGTGCCTAAACACGTTCGACATTCCTTAATTCATTCGGAGGTCTTTCCTATGCGCACATGGCTCGCCCCTGTTGCGTTCATCCGTCGCATGACCGTGAAGATGATGGCGGTCGCCGCGTTGCTCACTCTCGGCGGCGCAACCGCACTTGCCCAGTCGTCGGAGGCTGCCGGCGGCGAAGCCGCCCTGAAGCTGCCCGATCTTTCGCAGGTCAACTTTTTCAACGGCGCCATTGACGGCCACAAACTGCTCCTAATTGGCATTCTGTTTTGCCTGGGCGGGCTTGGCTTCGGCATGTGGATTTATACGCGCCTCAAGAATTTGCCTGTTCACCGCGCCATGCGCGAAATTTCCGAACTGATCTATGAGACTTGCAAGACCTACCTGTTCACGCAGGGCAAATTCATTCTGCTGCTGTGGGTGTTCATCGCCATCATTATTTTGCTTTACTTCGGCGTGCTACAGCACATGGAAGCCATGCGGGTGGCGATCATTCTGGCGTTCAGCCTGGTGGGCATCGCAGGCAGCTATGGCGTGGCGTGGTTCGGCATTCGCGTGAACACGTTCGCCAATTCGCGCACCGCGTTCGCTTCCCTGCCCGGAAAACCGTATCCGGTTTATGCGATTCCACTCGAGGCCGGCATGTCGATCGGCATGATGCTGATCTCGGTCGAACTGCTGATCATGCTCTTCATCCTGCTGTTCGTGCCGGGTGATTACGCCGGGCCATGCTTCATCGGATTCGCCATTGGCGAGTCGCTGGGCGCGGCGGCGCTGCGTATTGCTGGCGGTATCTTCACCAAGATCGCCGACATCGGATCGGACCTGATGAAGATCGTTTTCAAGATTAAAGAGGACGACGCGCGCAACCCGGGCGTGATCGCCGATTGCACGGGCGACAACGCGGGCGACTCGGTCGGGCCTTCGGCGGACGGCTTCGAAACCTACGGCGTGACCGGGGTCGCGCTGATTACGTTCATTCTGCTGGGCGTGAAGAATCCCACCGTGCAGGTGCAGTTGCTGGTGTGGATCTTCGTGATGCGCGTGATGATGCTGGTGTCGAGCGCGGTTTCCTATTTCCTGAATGGCGCGATTGCCAAGGGAAAGTACGGATCGGCGAACGAAATGAACTTCGAAGCGCCGCTCACTTCGCTGGTGTGGATCACTTCGATCGTTTCGATCGCGCTGACCTACTTGATCTCTTCGTTCATCATTCCGAATCTCGGCGGCGATAGCACGCAGTGGTGGAAACTGGCCACGATCATTTCCTGCGGAACGCTGGCGGGCGCGATTATTCCTGAGCTGGTGAAGGTGTTTACATCGGTCGAGTCGCGGCACGTAAAGGAGGTCGTGACGTCGGCGGAGGAGGGCGGAGCGTCGCTCGGAATTCTGTCTGGGTTCGTGGCTGGAAATTTTTCCGGCTACTATCTGGGACTTTCCATGATGGTGCTGATGGCGATCGCTTACTCCATGAGCACCATGGGATTGGCCGCGGCCGCCGGGATGCTGGCGCCGGCAGTGTTTGCGTTCGGATTGGTCGCCTTCGGGTTTCTGGGCATGGGCCCGGTGACCATCGCGGTCGATTCCTACGGGCCGGTCACCGACAACGCACAGTCAGTGTATGAGCTCTCGCTGATTGAGGCAGTCCCGAATGTGGTGGGCGAGATCAAGAAAGACTTCAATCTTGACGTCAACTTTGACCGCGCCAAGCATCTGCTCGAAGCCAACGACGGCGCGGGCAACACGTTCAAAGCCACGGCGAAGCCGGTGCTGATCGGCACGGCCGTGGTGGGCGCGACGACGATGATTTTCTCGATCATCATGGCTCTGACCAACGGGCTGACCGAGACGGAAAATGTCGCGAAGCTCTCGCTCCTCTACGCGCCGTTCTTCCTGGGATTGATCACGGGCGGCGCGATGATCTACTGGTTTACCGGCGCTTCCACGCAGGCTGTGAGCACGGGCGCTTACCGAGCGGTCGAGTTCATCAAGGCCAACATCAAGTTGGAAGGCGTGGAGAAGGCCTCGGTCACGGACAGCAAGAAAGTAGTCGCCATCTGCACGCAGTATGCGCAGAAAGGGATGTTGAACATTTTCATCGCCGTCTTCTTCGGCACACTGGCGTTCGCCTTCGTCAATCCGTTTTTCTTCGTGGGCTATCTGATTTCGATCGCGGTGTTCGGGCTCTATCAAGCCATTTTCATGGCCAACGCCGGTGCTGCGTGGGACAACGCCAAGAAGATCGTGGAAGTCGAACTCAAACAGAAGGGCACGGAACTGCACGCCGCGACCGTTGTGGGTGACACGGTGGGCGATCCGTTCAAGGATACTTCGTCGGTGGCCATGAATCCTGTGATCAAGTTCACAACGCTGTTCGGGTTGCTGGCGGTCGAGTTGGCGGTGTCATTGTCTGGCGAAAAAGGATCGACTCTGACCAACATTCTGGCTTTGGCATTTTTCGTGGTGTCGTTTATCTTCGTCTACCGGTCGTTCTACGGAATGAGGATCAAACAGGGGGCAGAATGAAGGCAAGTCTCGTGGAAAACGCCGTCCGGCGGGGCCGGATGGCGTTTTTGTTTGTGGGCCGCGGCCCTCAGCGGCTGAAGCCGCGCCTCCACAATTGTCTTTGCGGCACGACTGAAGTCGTGCCCTTCCCGTTCGTGCCCCGGCGGGTGTCCCGACGTGAGTCGCATCAGCGCTAGTTCGGGCCCTTCATCTTGTCCTTCACGCTACGGGCCAGCTTCTCGATTTCTTCCGCCTTCTTGATCACGTTAAGCGAAAGAACGTTTTCGTCGGATTTTTCGACGTACGACTTCAGCTCGACCGAAAGCTTGAGCAGTTTGTCGGTGTCAGTCTTGAGCGCGGCGACGCGCTCTTTCGTGGCTCTCCTGGCTAATTCGGCGGCCATGCGTGCGCGAATGTCA